>Ga0209536_100000720_pt1 | contig 54352 bp, 45 predicted proteins | sample DeeMarSeWOR28_12_FD_187461 | JGI IMG/M metagenome (GOLD analysis project Ga0209536, IMG submission 187461) | Marine sediment microbial communities from White Oak River estuary, North Carolina - WOR-2-8_12 (SPAdes) (version 2) | ecosystem: Environmental > Aquatic > Marine > Intertidal zone >... | reverse complement strand
CCCTCGCCGGTCCCAAGCGCCTCCATGAGAAGGCCCGACTCGACCTGCTGCGGGCGTTCGGAGCCTACACGCTCAGCCTCGACGAGTGAGACGCGCCGTCATCGATCTGACGTCGACACAACCGGTCTGGTCGGCGCCGCCTGCCCTGACGGGACAGCTGCGCCGTGCGTTTGGCCGGGAATGGGAGGTCGTCGAAGTCGCTGAGGCCACCGCGTCTGACGGTGACGGTGGTGGTGGCTCCGCTGCTGGTGCGTCGGCCGCGGTCGGAGCCGAGGTCTACTTTGGGTGGGGCGTCGGGCCTGCGGTTGTGGCGGCGGCGGGGCCGACGCTCCGCTGGGCGCACACAGCGGCGGCCGGGGTCGGCGCGTCCATCACCGACGCCTTCAGGGCCACCGGTGCTGCGCTCACCAACTCTCGGGGTATCCACGCCGCACCGATGGCGGATTGGGCCGTAACGGCGATTGGGCTGTGTCTCAGGGGATTCCACCAGGCGGTCGCCGCCCAGCGGGGTCGGCAGTGGGCCAAACGGCGCTTCACCGACGGGGACGTGCGAGTCCGTGAGTTCGTGGATACTCGGGTCGGGATCGTGGGGCTTGGTGGTGTCGGCTCCGAGATCGCTCGCCGTTGCGCCCGATTGGGCATGCAGGTGCGCGGCATCCGCCGCCGTCCGGAGCGGAGGCGACCCGCGGGCGTGCGGTGGGTCGGCGGCCCCGGAGATCTCGAGCGGCTCGCACGCCGATCCGACGTCCTCCTCGTCGCTGCGCCGCACACCGTGCACACGCGACGGCTCGTCGGCCCGGCTGCGCTGGACGCCCTGCCGCACGGCGCGTTCGTGGTCAATCTCGCCCGAGGAGCGCTGCTCGATGAGGTAGCGCTGCTCGAGCGCCTCGATGACGGCCGGGTGGCCGGGTGCGTGCTCGACGTTTTCACCACCGAACCCCTGCCGAGGGACCACCCATTCTGGCGCCATCCGCGGGTGCTGGTCACCCCGCACGTGTGCGCCGTGTCGGGACGGTTTTGGGATCGCCAGGGAGCGCTTATCCTTGAGAACGTCCGGCGCTACCGGGCCGGACGGCAACTGAAGAACCTCGTGGATCTGCGAGTGGGCTACTGAGTATGGAGAAGATCATCAAGGCAGCGGTGGAGCGCGGCGCGTCCGATCTGCACATCAAGGCCGGAGACGTCTTCCGCGCGCGCATCGACGGCAAGCTCGTTCCGCTCACGAAGCAGCGGCTGACACCCGATCAGACGAAGGCGATCGCGCTACGCTTGATCCCGGTGGAGGAGGATCGCAAGCGCATCGATCAGATCACCGACTACGACTGCTCCTGGGGAGCCCCGGGCGTCGGACGCTTTCGTGTGAACGTCCTCCGGCAGCGATCGTCGTTCATGGTCGTCATGCGCGTCATCCCCTTCGAGGTCCCGACGATCGAGGGACTCGGATTGCCCCGGGTGCTCGCGGACATCGCGGAGTCGGAACGCGGACTCGTCCTGGTCACCGGCATGACCGGCAGCGGGCGCACGTCCACGATGGCCGCGCTCATCAACCACGTGAACAAGCATCTCAACAAACACATCGTCACACTGGAGAATCCGATCGAGTATCTCCATCGCGATCTCAACAGCTCGGTGACACAGCGGGAGATCGGCTCCGACACGCGCTCCTTCGGGTTCGGTCTGCGCGCGGCGCTCCGGCAGGATCCCGATGTCGTGTTGATCGGGGAATTGGACGACGTGGAGGCGCTCGACACGGCGCTGAAGGCCGCCGAGAACGGGCACCTCGTGATCTCGGCGCTCCACACGCCCGATGCCACGACCACCGTGTCGCGCATGGCGGTGATGTTCCCGCCCGACGAGCAGGAAATTGCGCGGATGCGCATCGCCGACGGCCTGAGTGCGGTCATTGCCCAGCGGCTCGTCCCGCTCGCGAGCGGCGACGGACGGTGTGCCGTCGTCGAGATCCTCCGGGGAATGCCCGAAGTACGCGAACTGATCCGCGACCGCAGTCGGGTGGCGGCATTGAAGGAGTGCATGGAACGGAACCGCGAGCCACACGGCATGCAGAGCTTCGAGCAGCACCTGGCCGATCTCGTCTCGAGTGGGGTCGTCACGGACACCACCGCGAGAGCCGCGGCACCGGACGGCGAGGCTCTCGACCGACTGCTCGACGACGTCACGAGGGCCCACGGGTCCGGCGACGCCGCAGAGGCAACGGGGGGGGGACACTCGTGAACACTCGCCCCGAGGGACTGCTCGTTCCGATCACGACACCGTTCGACGCGGCGACGGGTGAGGTCGCCCCCGTATTGCTCAGGGAGAACGCGCGCACGGTGCTGGACCTCGGGGCGGCCGGGATCGTCGCCGCCGGGTCCACCGGTGAGGCCTCGATGCTGTCGGAGGCGGAGTTCGGCAGCGTCGTCGAGTGGCTGCGAGATATCGTCCCCGACGAGCGATGGCTGATCGCCGGCGCGGGCCGGGAATCGACCCGCGCCAGTGTAGCGGCCTGTCACGTGGCGGCGGAGCGCGGTGCTGACGGTGTCCTCGTCCGGGCTCCGAGCTACTACGGTCCCGTCTTCACCGAGGTGTCGCTCATCGAGCATTTCCGTGCGATCGCCGACCAGTCTCCGATCCCGGTTATCCTCTACAACTTCCCACGCTATACGCACGTCCCGCTCACGCCCCAACTTGTCGCGGCACTCGCACGGCACGAGAACATCTGGGGAGCGAAGGACTCGGCCGGTGACCTCAAGAACTTCGTGTCCTTCCGCGAGGCTGCACCGGACTGGGCCATGTTCATCGGTCCGGGAGCACTGTACTATCCGGCGCTGGAGCTCGGTGCGGCCGGTGCGATTGCTGCGGTCGCGTGCTTCGCGACCGCGCTGACCGCCGAGATCGGTACCGCCTTCCTCGCGGGAGATGCAGCTCGGGCGGGTCGAGTCCAGGAGATCGTGGCGCCCCTCCACAGGACCGTCGTCGGCGAGCTCGGCGTGCCGGCGATCAAGGCCGCCATGGACGAGGTGGGGCTCGCGGGTGGAGCGCCGCGGGCGCCGATTCCCGAGCTCCCTGAGAAGGAGCGTGCGCGCGTGCGCGCCCTGCTGACGGAGGCGGGACTCGTCCGCGGATAGCCCCGGCGCCGACCCGTACGCCGCACTGTTCACGCGGCTCGCGGTTCCGCGGCTTCCCGGCGGCGCCGCGCTGCCGGGCGTGGAGGATCTTCTGATCGAGCGGTTGCAGGCACTCGGGTTTCAGGTCACTGCCACCCGTTTCGTTGCCTCGTCGGGTCCGCTCGATGCCGCAGGGATCTTCGGGGCCGGGATCGGGTGGCTGGCCTTGCTCGTGCTTCCACTACTCGTCGTGCCGGTGCCGGCGTGGACGATTGGGCTGTTCGTCGTCAGCGGGGTCGTTGCGCTCCTCACCTTCACGTGGGGGATCGCACGGGGCGCACTGCGGAGCGCGCCCCGCCATCGCGCTGATGTGCGCAACATCGAGGCACGCAGGGGGCAGCCGCGGGTGTGGTTGGTGGCGCACTCGGACAGCAAGGGACAGGGCATCTCGCTGCGAACGCGGGTTCTCGCCGTCGTGCTCACCGCTGCAGGGGCCGTTGCGCTGACATCCGTGGTGCTGGCGCGGTTGTCGGATCTCCTGTCCTTCCCGAGCGCCCTTGCGGCGGTGCTGCCGCTGGTCGCGGGCGGTGCGCTGCTCTCCCGCAGCGTTCCGCGGGACGACTCGCCCGGCGCGGTGGACAACGCATCCGGGATGATCGCCGTACTTGCTGCGGCCGAGGCGCTGTCGGTGCGCTCCGACGTGGGGGTCCTCATCACCGGTGCTGAAGAGTTCGGGATGGCGGGAGCCAGGGTCTGGACGGCGGATGCCCAGCGCAGGGAGCGGTTCGTGAACGTCGATGGCATCGACGCCCGAGGGACGGTGCGGATCATGGTACATCGGGGTGACCGCAAGCAACGCCAGGCGGCCGCACGGCTCGCGGACCAGCTGATGCACGGGTTCGAGCAAGCGGGCAGTCGGGCACGGGTCGGGCCGCTGCCGCCGGGGATCCTGGTGGACGGCGTGGTCCTCGCCGCGGCCGGGATGCCCGGCGTCACGGTGAGCCGAGGTGATTGGCGTACGCTCGGTGTGATCCACACCAGGCATGATGCGGCCTCGCGGACTGATGCGGACGCCGCGGTTCGGGTCGGGCGGACTATCGCCACCGTGCTGGCCAGGCAGCTTGGTTGACGGCACCCAAGCGGGTCCATAGCTTCCCTTTGAGGATGCCCCGCGGCCGACCCCGGGGCATTTTTTTCGTGCGGAACGAGGAGGGTGCACACCCATGTTCGGTCCCGATCGCAACTGTGTGGTGGTCGTCGGGGTGCAGTGGGGCGACGAAGGCAAAGGGAAGGTCGTCGACGTCCTCTCGGAGCGGGCGGACCTCGTGGTGCGGTATCAGGGTGGGGCCAATGCCGGACACACGGTGGTGAAGGGGGACGATCAGTTCATTCTGCACCTCATTCCGTCCGGGATCCTTCACGAGCGGACCACGTGCGTCATCGGTAACGGGGTGGTGCTCGATCCCGAGACGCTGCTCACCGAGGTCGCCGAGGTCGAGACACGGGGGATCGCGGTGCGTGGCCGGCTGCTGGTATCCGATCGTGCGCACCTCGTCCTCCCCTACCACAAGCTCATCGAGCAGGCGGCGGAGCAGCGCCAGCAGATCGGAACGACGGGGCGCGGAATCGGGCCGGCGTACGAGGACAAATGTGGCCGTCGTGGCATCCGTGCGGGACAGCTGCGGCAGCCCTCGGAGGCGACCGACGGGCTCCGGCGCGGCGTCGAGCGCGCCAACGAACTGCTCTCGGTCTGGGGAGCTGAGGTCCGTGCCGACCTCCGCGAGCACATCGCGCTGCTCGAGCGGGTCGGACCGACCATCGCGCCGATGCTCGCGGATACCGGCCGCGTGGTGCACACGGCACTCGCTGCAGGGAAGCACGTCCTCCTCGAGGGAGCGCAGGGCGCCCTGCTCGATCTGGATCACGGCACGTACCCGTTCGTGACGTCATCCAACACCACCGCCGGCGGTGCCGCCATCGGTGCCGGGGTGGGGCCCACTGCGATCCACGCCGTGCTCGGAGTGCTCAAGGCCTACACGACCCGCGTTGGCAACGGCCCTCTCCCCAGTGAGGCGGCCAACGGTATGGATGAGCGGCTCCGCACCCTCGGCGGCGAATTCGGTGCGACGACCGGCCGGCCACGGCGATGCGGGTGGTTCGACGTCCCGGTTGCCCGCTACGCCGTGCGAGTGAACGGCGTGACGCATCTCGCCGTCACGAAGCTCGATGTGCTGGATACGTTTGCCGAGCTGCCGGTGTGCGTCGGATACCGCATCGACGGCGAGGAGTTCGACGAGATCCCGGCCGAGGCGGATCGCCTCGAGCGGGTCGAGCCGATATACGACGTGCTCCCAGGATGGCGGCGCGCAACGGGTGGTGCGCGCCGGCTTGCCGACCTGCCCTCGGCGGCCCGCGCCTACCTCGATCGACTCCAGGACACGCTGAATACTCCTGTGGCCTACGTGAGCGTGGGCACGCGGCGCGACCAGATCATCGAGGCCTGACGGACACCCTCGGTGTCCCAACCTGTCGTTGCCGCCGTCGCACAAGCATTCAAGGGGTCCTTCCTTGTCGCTGAGGTTGCCGCGGCGCTCGAGCACGGCATCGGGAGCGCCGGGGCCACGCCGCGTGTGGTCCGGGGCAGCGACGGCGGCGATGGATTGCTCGACGCGCTGACGGGACTGACGGTACGGCGCAGCCAACACCCCACGGTGGACCCACTCGGGCGGCCGCTCTCGGTGCCGATCGGGTGGTTGGATGAGACGACGGCAGTGGTCGAATCGCGCCTGTCGTGCGGGTTGTCGCTGCTGTCCGCCGAGGAGCGCGATCCGCTCCGCACCTCGACGCGGGGTGTCGGCATGCTCGTGCAGGCCGCGGTCAGCGCTGGTGCCCGAACGGTGTACGTCGGGCTCGGCGGCAGTGCGACCATGGATGGCGGGGTCGGCATGGCGCGAGCCTGGGGGTGGGTCCCGCGCGACATTGCGGGCCGCGAACTACCGGAGGGCGGCGGCGGCCTTGGTGGGCTCGCACGACTCGATCCTGGTGCTCCGCCACAGGCCACTGTGGTCGGTCTGTGCGACGTGTCGAACCCCCTGCTCGGTCCTCGGGGTGCCCGGGTGTACGCTCGCCAGAAGGGGGCAACACCTGCCGACGAGGATCGGCTCGCCGAGGGGCTTACCCGACTCGCAGAGATCGTGGGACAGCGTGGACTGCGAGGCCGGGGAAGCCAGCCGGGCGCCGGGGCGGCCGGCGGCTTGGGTTTCGGGGTGCTGGAGTTCGCCGGGGGCCGGCTCGAGCCCGGTGCGGTATGGGTGCTGGATCGCGTGGGGTTCGGGGCGGCGCTGAACGGGGCGGATCTGGTTCTGGTGGTCGAAGGGGCGTTCGACCGCACGTCGCTGGAGGGTAAGCTGACTGGGGTCGCCATGTCCCGTGCCCGCGCTGCAGGGATCGGGATCGCGCTGGCGGCCCCGCAGGCGACCGACGTACCGGGTGACGTGGCGTACGAGACCGGAGGGGATCGGTGGGACCTCCCCGAGCTGGAACGGCGGGCACGACGGGTCGTGAAGCGAGCGCTTCGCTTGCTGCGCGCTCGATAGCGTGTCTATACTACAGGATTCCGTCTACTCCCCGAACTCAACACTGCTGGATGGCAATGGCCGACGCCACGCTCATGGATAAGCTCGTGTCCCTCGCCAAGCGACGGGGCTTCATCTTTCAGTCGTCGGAGATCTACGGCGGACTCGGGTCGGTGTGGGACTACGGGCCGCTCGGGGTCGAGCTCAAGAAGAATCTGAAAGAGCGCTGGTGGCGCTCCCTGGTGCACGAGCGGGACGACGTCGAAGGGCTCGACGCGGCGATTCTCATGCACCCGCGTGTCTGGGAGGCGTCGGGCCACGTCGCGGGCTTCACCGACCCGCTCGTCGACTGCAAGATCTGCAAGAACCGATTCCGGGCCGACGATCCCAGCCTCAAGGGCACGCCGGGGACTCCGGAGGCGCAGTGCCCGTCGTGCGGCAACAAAGGGTCGCTTACGGAGCCGCGCCTGTTCAACCTCATGTTCAAGACGTTCATGGGGCCGGTCGAAGATGCCGCTGCCGTGGTGTACTTGCGGCCGGAGACCGCCCAGGGCATCTACGTCAACTACCTCAACGTGATGCAGGCGAGTCGTCAGAAGATCCCGTTCGGCATCGCCCAGATCGGCAAGGCGTTCCGCAACGAGATCACGCCCGGGAACTTCATCTTCCGCACGCGCGAGTTCGAGCAGATGGAGATGCAGTTCTTCGTGAAGCCGGGTGAAGACGAGCGCTGGTTCGAAGAGTGGAAGGCTGCGCGAATGGAGTGGCATCGCGGATTGGGCATAGACCCGGGAAAACTGCGGTTCCACGCGCACGAGCCCGACGAGTTGGCGCACTATGCCAAGGCCGCCTTCGACATCGAGTATGAGTTCCCCTTCGGGTGGCAGGAGTTCGAGGGCATCCACAACCGGACGGACTTCGATCTCGGGCGGCACCAGGAGTACTCCGGCAAGCGGCTGGAATACGTAGACACCGTAGGCGGAGAGCGCTACATCCCCTACATCATCGAGACCTCTCTCGGCGCGGACCGCCTGGCGCTGGTCGTGCTCGTGGATGCCTATCGCGAGGAGGAAGTCGGAGGAGAACGGCGTGTGGTGCTCCGGCTCTCACCGTCCGTTGCACCGATCAAGGCTGGCGTGTTCCCGCTGGTGAAGAAGGACGGCATGCCCGACCTTGCCGGTCGCATCTACGACGAGCTGCGGAGATACTTCCCGGTCTTCTACGACGACGGTGGCTCGATCGGGCGCCGGTACCGGCGCCAGGACGAGGCAGGCACTCCGTACGGCATCACGGTCGACGGGCAAACGCTCGAGGATCAGACGGTGACCGTGCGCGATCGCGACACCCTCGAACAGGAACGGGTCGCGACGGGTCGGCTCCTGGAGTACCTGCGGGAGCGTCTCAGCTCGTGAAGGCTGAGGACCTCATCGCGCGCGGCGAGGCCATGCATCAGGAGCTCGGCCTCGAGCACTATCTGACCGGCGCCGGGCTCAAGGCTGAGCCCGCGTTCGGCGCAGTGTACGACCGCTACGCCGACCTCGCGTCGGACGACGCCCTGGAGGCAGCCCGCACATCCGGTTCCGTCCCGCTGCTCGAGTGGGTGGTGGACGTGCGAATCGGCCGGACCGTCGCCGATGTGGACGAGCGACAGCTCGTGTGGGAGCAGCAGGCGGTGCTTGACGTCGATGGATTACGGATCGCCTACTTGCGCGCGCCCATCGAGATCGCCAACTCGCCCGATCGCGGCTACCGCCATGCACTCGACGTCGCCCGTGCCGAGGCCGCCGCCACGGGGCTGAACACCTTGCGGCGCGAGCGGTTCCGGCGCGAGCACGAGCTTGTAGCCTGCCTCGGACTCGGGGACTACGTGGACGCGGTGTCCTCGCTCTCCGGGATCGATCTGGAGCGGCTGGGTGTGGAAGCTCGGTCGTTCCTCGAGCGCACGGAGGACATGTACGTGGACAGTCTCGGCCGGCTCGCGTCCCGGAGGCTCGGCGGACCCGTGAGCGATCTTCGGCGCTCGGACGCCTCGTGGCTCTTCCGGGCCGACCAGTTCGATGCCGCGTTTCCTCCCGACCGGCTGCTCGACACGGCAGCGCAGCAGATGGCCGAGATGGGACTCGACTACGCAGTCGGGGGTCGGGTACGGTTCGATACCGAGGAGCGGGAGACGAAGCAGCCGCGGGCGTTCTGCGTGCCTGTGCGTGTACCTGACGAGGTCTACTTGGTTCTCAGGCCCCGCGGTGGCCACAGCGACTACTGGACGTTCTGGCACGAACTTGGACACGCCATGCACTTCGCGTCCGTTGAGGCGAGCCGTCCGTTCGAAGCCAAGTGGCTGGGGGACAACTCGGTGACCGAGGGGTTCGCGATGCTGTGGGACCACCTCACGCTCGACGCCGGGTGGATTCGGCGGTATGCCGATCTCTCCGCCACTGCAGCCCGCGAGTTGGTGTTCGATCTGGCCGTGGGCGAACTGTTCCTCTCGCGGCGCTATGCCGCGAAGCTCAACTACGAGTTGGATCTGCATCGTAGCGACTTCCAGTCCAGCGCTGCCCGCTATCGCGAACTGCTCACCAGCGCCACCCGCTTCGAGTACCTCGAAGAGGATTACCTCCTCGATGTCGATCCGGGCTTCTACGCCGCGCGCTACCTCCGCGCCTGGCAATTGCAGGCGGCGCTGGCTCACCACCTCTCCGAGGCGCACGACGAGGACTGGTATCGCAACCCGCTCGCCGGCGTGGACGTTCAATCGTTGATGAGCCGAGGCCAGGAGACGCCGGCCCACCGGCTCGTGGAGGAAATGACGGGCTCCGCGCTCTCCTTCGATCCCGTGGTCGCGCGACTCGAGCGCGTGCTGCAGTAGGTAGCCATGCAGCCGGCACGTGAGGCATTCTCGTCCCGCCTGGTCATGATGCTGGTCATGCTGGGTATGGCCGTCGGGACCGGTAACATCTGGCGGTTTCCCCGCATCGTGGCCCAGAACGGCGGTGGCGAGTTCATTCTCGCCTGGCTGGCATTCCTCTTCCTTTGGTCGATTCCCCTGATCCTCGTCGAGTTCGGAGCGGGTCGGCTCACGCGGACGGGACCGGTCGGCGCGTTCCTCACGCTGATGGGGCCACGATGGGCGTGGATGGGAGCCTTCATCGCCTTCGTGGCGACCGCGATCATGTTCTACTACTCCGTCGTGGCCGGGTGGACGATTCGGTATGTCATCGCCTCGGCGACGGGTGAGATCCCGCGGACCGAGCCCGGCGGATTCTGGCAGGCCTTCACGGAGTCCTGGTGGCCCGTCCTCACGCACGGCATCGCGATCGGTCTGGGTACCGTAGTCGTGGCGCACGGTGTCCGGGCGATCGAGCGGGTGGCGCGGGTGCTGATGCCGACGTTGTTGGTGCTCGTCGTGCTGCTGGCCATCCGAGCGGTCACGCTGCCCGGCGCCTCCGACGGGCTCGCCTACTTGTTCAGTGTCGACTGGGAGGAACTGGCGAACGCCCGAATCTGGATCGAGGCGCTGACGCAGAATGCCTGGGACACCGGCGCTGGATGGGGGCTCATCCTCGCGTACGCAGCGTATCTGCGGAGCAGCGAGGATACGGCACTCAATGCCTTCGTGCTGCCGACGGCGAACAACACCGTCTCGCTCCTTGCGGGGGTGATGGTGCTCTGCACCGTGTTTTCCGTGGTACCCCAGATGGTAGCGAACCTCGCGGCGGACCCGGACGCCCTGCAGGCATACCCGGCGCTTGCCGAAGCCGTCGGGAGTGGCGCCGTCCTCACGCCTCGGCTCATCCAGGACACCATCTTCAGCACAGGTAATGAGGGACTCACGTTCATCTGGATGCCGCAGCTGTTCGCGACCCTGCCCGCGGGCCGGCTTCTCATGGTGGTGTTCTTCCTCGCCCTGAGCTTCGCCGCGTTCACCAGCCTGATCGCCATGATCGAACTGGCGACGCGAGTGCTGCGCGATGCCGGCATGAGCCGCCAGCGCGCGATCCGACTGGTCGGAATCGGGGGCTTTCTGCTCGGTGTCCCGTCCGCGCTCTCGCTGCGGTTCCTGCACAACCAGGACTTCGTGTGGGGTGTTGCGCTGATGGTCTCCGGTCTCTTCTTCGCGATCGGTGTCGTGACGTATGGGGTCCGGCGATTCCGCGACGCACAACTCAATCACGACCACTCCGACATCCGGATCGGTCGCTGGTGGGACATCGTCATCGGCGTCGTGGTCCCGCTCGAAGCGCTCGTGCTCCTGGGCTGGTGGTTCTACCAGGTGCGAGGGGACGACCTCGCCGGCTGGCTCGACCCGCTCCGCGAGGCCAACGTCGGCACCATGGTCGCGCAGTGGGGTGCGGTCCTGCTCGTCCTCGTCCTGCTCAATCGCTGGCTGGCGGCCCGAACTGCGGCGGCGGCTGCCGCCGCCCGGAACGGTGCCGCATCGAACGGCTGAGTGGTGGAGGTTGCCGAGGACGGCTTGATGCAATTGGCTGCATTCCGCGCCGTGGTCCGGCGGCTCGCCGGTGAGATCCCCGAGGAGTATCTCGACGGCATCGCGGCCGTTGACGTGAGCTCGCGTACGGTGCCACATCCCCAACTCCCGGACGTCTACACGCTCGGCGAGTGCATCCCTATGCACGGGGATACGGACGAGGTGCTTTCCCGCGTCGTGCTGTACTACGGCTCGTTCCGCGCCCTCGCTCGAGGAGAGCCGGATTTCGACTGGGAGGGTGAGGTGCACGAGACCCTGCTGCACGAGCTGCGGCACCACCTCGAGTGGCGGGCGGGCGATGAAGGGCTCGAGCGCTATGACTGGGCAGTCGAGCAGAATCACCGCCGGATTGATGGCGACCCGTTCGATCCGCTGTTCTTCCACGTCGGTGAGCGGGTGGACGAGTGCGTCTTTCGTGTCGAGGACGACGTCTTCATCGATCGGGTCGTCCGCGTGCGACCGGATCGGACCGAGCTCGTGTGGCGGGGACGGCGATACTCGGCGCAGGTCGGTGCCGGGCCCCTGCCCGCCTTCGTCGCGCTCGACGGGCTCGACGAGCCCCCGTCGGGTGAGGTCTTCGTCGTCTTCCGTCGCAGACCCGGACTCAGGGATCTCCTCCGCCCTCCCGCTGTACCCTCCGTCGAGCGTGCGCATGTCGACACCATTGGCTGAGCCCTCCGTCCTCCTCCTGACCGCCGATCTGTTCTTCCGGGCGAAGCTGGACGGCATCGTTCGCGCCGCCGGAGCGCGGGTGGTGACCTCCCTTCCAGCGGACCTTGCCGTGGTGGAATTGGAGCGACCGGACGCTCCCGCCCGGATCGGCGAGCTGGTCGACGCGGGGGTCGGCGTGCTGTCCTTCGGTTCGCACGTACGGGCACGTGCCCTGCGGGAAGCTCGGGCACGTGGCGCCGTCGCGGTCCCGAACGCGGAGATTGAGCAGGCACTGCGCCGGGCCCTCCGCGAGGCTGTCGAGTGACGCGGGGACGCATGCGGAGGACGGGGCGGGCGGGTTACTTTTACTCCCTCACGTTCGAGTGCACTTCCTTGGCAAGGAGCGGGCGGAGTCATGACGCATGAGACGGTGACGGCGCTTCCGCCGTCCGAGGTCCTCGACTGGGCTCGACAGTTCTTCTCGGAGCGGGCGCCCCACAATGCCGCGTTTCTCGAGAAGGCGGGGTCTACCTTCGCGGTGTTCCGCGGACAGGGCGGTGAGGAGCTGACGGTCGCCGTGGTTCCGGCGGACGCAGGAACCAGGGTGCGGGCCTCCACGCTGTTCTTCGACCAACTGATCGGGCGGTTCTTCTCGACCCTCCCGCCGGCGAAAGGAGCAGCTGCATGACAGATGCCGCGGCTCTCCGCGTCAGGGTGTCCGTTCCCGACGTCTGGGACATCATGGGAATCGATGCAGACGCCGACTGGACGGTGGCGCAACTCAAGTCCCAGGCCCTTGCGCGCGCGACCGGCCGGCAGCTCCCGGCGTCCGAGTACATCGTGAAGTTCCGAGGCGCGCGGATCTTCGACGAGTCGCAACGGCTCTCCGATCTCGGCGTGCCGGATCGGGCATCGATGATCGTACTTCCTGCACGCCGCCAACCGGTGCGCTGAAGCACCGGCGTACCGGGAGCTCACCGGGAATCCGTGGCTGGTGGCACCTCGAGCCATGACCGTCCACATCTGCTGGCACCCCAGTTCACTCGATCACGATCCCGGTCCTGCGCATCCGGAGTCGCCGAAGCGTTTGGCGGCTGTGCTCGACGGGCTGCGCGCCGTGGAACCGGGGATCGAACTGCTATGGCACGAGTCGGAGGCGGCCTCGATGGCGGCGCTCCTCCGAGTCCATCCGGCGACGCACGTGGACCGGCTTCACACGCTGGCAGGCATCGGTGGGGGGCGGCTCGATGCGGATACGGCGATGAGTCGAGGCAGCTTCGACGCTGCGCTCCATGCGGCGGGAGCTGCCCTCCAGGGCACCCGGCTCGCCCTCGAGAGCGGCACATCCGTCTTCGTACCTGTTCGACCTCCGGGACACCACGCGACCGCCGACCATCCAATGGGCTTCTGCCTGCTGAACAACGTGGTGGTGGCCGCCAGAAACGCGCTCGAGGAGTGGGGGGCTACCCGCGTGTTGATCGTCGACTGGGACGTGCATCACGGCAACGGCACGCAGGCGCTGGTCGAGCGAGATGATCGCGTCCGCTACGTCTCGCTCCACCAGTGGCCCTGGTATCCTGGGACAGGGCCGGCGCATGAACGCGGGGTCGGCAACATCTTCAACCTGCCGCGGCCACCCGGACTGCCTCGGAGTCGATACGTGGGCGACCTCCAGGCCGCGGTCGAGCGCGCGGTGGACGGCTGGATTCCGGACCTGCTCCTCCTGTCCGCTGGGTTCGACGCGCTCGCGGGCGACCCGCTCGGCGGCTTCACGCTGGAACCGGAGGACTTCGCCACCTGGGTGACGAGCTGGAGGGGTATCGGTGCCCCGATCGTCTCCGTGCTCGAGGGCGGTTACGCACCGCAGCGGGTCGCAGCGGCCGCAGTCGCCCACGTGTGCGCCCTGTCCTAGTGTCGTTGGTCCCCCAGCCGTAAGTTTGCGGCACATGCCTCGCCGTCTCTCCCTTGCCAGTTTCACGTCGGTCCTGCAGCCCTGGGCAGATGTGGCCGAGCCCATTCACCGGCGTCTTGCACAGTTCGTGGATGCGGAGCCGGGGCAGGAAGTGTTGTGGGTGGGATGCGGGACGGGACGCTCGGTGCTGTGGTGGGCACGGCGGTTCGAGACCCACGTGCAGGGGATCGACGCCGATGGCCGGGCTGTCGATGCGGCCGAAGCCGCCGCCCGGGACGCAGGTCTGGCGCGTCTGACCTCGTTCCAAGCTGCCGAGCCGTTCGACCTGCCCCATGAGGCGCAGGTGTTCGACCTGACAATCGCCAACTTCCTCAACCTCGAACTCGACGGCGCAACGGGAGCCACCGTGGTGGCCGAGTTGGCGAGGGTCGCGCGGCCGATGAGCACCGTCGCCGCCCTGGTGCCGTCGTGGCTCTCGACGCCGCAACCCGCGGACGCCGCGGCAGTGAACGCGCTTGGTATCCGACCGGCCGTGCTCATGGAGTGGAAGAGCTTCTTCCGCTCGGCCGGCGTTGTCGAGCTCGCGGTCGAGGATGCCGCAGCGGATGGTGGCTGGATCGCGCCCGGTCGCTTCGGTCTCCTGGTCCGCGGCTGGCGCGCCGCGCGATCGAACGGGGTCCGCACGGTCCTCGGACCGGAGACGGCGAGACTGCGCTCGCTGGCGCAGCGTCGCGTGCTCGGTCTCACTATCGTGAAGGGGACCCGCTGGCAATCGGAATGATCCCGGCCGCCTGTTCTGTTGCACTTCCCATCCCCAGCCCGACACCCTACAGCTATGCGATTCCCGCTGGGCTGGCGGACCGCATCGTCCCTGGGACGCGCGTCGTCGTCCCGGTACGGCGCCGCGAGCTCGTGGGGGTGGTGCTCGATGTCGGCGAGGCGCCCGATCGCGAGCTGAAGCCTGTGCTCCTGGCCCCGGATGCCCGACCGGCGATATCCCCGCCGGCGCTGGAGCTGGCGCAATGGCTCTCACGGTACTACGCGACGCCGATCGGGTTGGCCCTGCGGACGATGCTACCGTCCGCCCTGTGGGGAGGTTCCCGCCTGGTCGTCGAGATCGTCGATGCCCGCCGCGCATCGGGGGGTGTGAGCGAGACCGTCATCCGTGCCCTGCTCGACGCGGGGGGACGCACCACGGCATCGGCGTTGGCTCGCACGCTCAAGCGTCCGGTCTGGGACGTGTTGCAGCGGCTCGAGCGCGCGGGGGCGGTCTCGCTCGAGACCGAGCCGCCGAATCTCGGGCCGGCCGTGCGCACGGAGCGGTTCGTCCTGCTCACGCGGTACCTGCCAACGCTCCTCGAGCGGGACCGGGAGTTCGGTCGTGCGAAGCGTCAGCGCGATGCGTACGACGCCATCGACAGCCTCGGTGGGGAAGCGGCGGTTGGGCACCTCACGAAGCAGCTCGGTTTTTCGAGTGCCCTCATCTCGGCACTGGTGGAGCGCGGCGCAGCGCGGATCGAGGCGCGGGAACGGCCCCGCGATCCGTTCGCAGAGCTCACGGCGGTCCCGCCGGCGACACCGAGCCCGGATCAGCACCGCGCGATCCGGGCGATCCGCGCCCTGCCGTCAGGAGGTGCCCTCACCCTGTTTGGTGTCACCGGGAGCGGCAAGACGCTGGTGTACCTGGAGGCGCTGCGATCGGTCGTCGAAGGCGGCGGCGGTGTCATCGTGCTCGTGCCCGAGATCTCGCTCACCCCGCAGACCGTGGCGCGTGTGCGGGGCGTCTTCGGCGACCGGGTCGCCGTGCTCCACAGCGGCCTGTCCGACGGCGAACGTGTCGACGCGTGGCGCAGCCTTGCGAGCGGCGAGCGGCGTGTGGCGGTCGGGGCGCGATCTGCAGTCTTCGCGCCCGTCCAGCGACTCGGTGCGATCGTCGTGGACGAGGAACACGACGCCAGCTACAAGCAAGGCGAGCAGCCGCGCTATCACGCCCGGGATGTCGCCCTGAGACGAGCGCGGATCGAGGCAGCACGGGTCGTGCTCGGCAGCGCCACGCCGGCGCTGGAGACATGGGCTGCTCGGGACCGGATAGCGGTGGTGCCGCTGCCCGAACGGATCGGCGGTCGGCCGCTGCCGCCGGTCAGCCTGATCGACATGCGCTCGGAGCCGCGTGTGCGAGAGGCAGGCGCGGTGCCGTGGTCGCGGACGCTCGACGAGGCGGTGCAACGAACGCTCGACGACGGCGACCAAATACTCCTGTTGCTGAACCGGAGAGGCTTCGCGCACTTCCTTCAGTGTCGGGCGTGCGGCCGGGTCTGGGAGTGTCCGTCGTGCAGCATCTCGCTCACGGTGCACCGCGATCCGGCGGGACTGCGGTGTCACTACTGCGGACACCAGGAGTCGCAGCCATCGACCTGTCCGGACTGCGGTGCCGAGACGCAGCGGTCCCGGGGCATTGGGACCCAGACCCTCGAGCGGTGGCTCACCGAGCGGATCCCGCGCGCACGCCTGGCCAGGATGGATGCCGATACCACTGGGGGCAAGTGGTCGCATCAGCGCATCCTCGACGCGGTCGCACGGCGGGAAGTCGACGTTCTCTTCGGGACGCAGATGATTGCAAAGGGACTGGATTTCCCCGGGGTCACATTGGTCGGAGTGGTCGATGCCGACACGGGACTGCATCTGCCTGATTTCCGGGCTGCGGAGCGCACGTTCCAGCTCGTGGCCCAGGTCGCGGGAAGGGCGGGACGTGGCCCTCGTGGCGGGAAGGTCCTGGTGCAGACGCACACACCGGGACACTACGCGTTGAGTACGGCGGCTCGGCACGACTTCGAGGCGTTCGCCGAACGCGAGCTCGCGGGGCGGCAATCGCCACCCTATCCACCCCACGTCGCACTGGTCAACGTGGTGGTGAGTGGAACCGATCACGCCTCGGTGGCGGACGCTGCCCTGCAAGTGGGTGCCTGGCTGCGCGGCCTGATCGAAGCCCGGGCGGGCGGGCGGGTCGATGTCGTCGGACCGGCTCCAGCGCCGCTCGCTCGGATCAAGCGGCGGTGGCGCTGGCACTTGGTGCTGCGCTCGGCAGATCGGCGTCTCCTCGGGCGTGTGTTGCGGTACGCCACGCCACGCCCCCCGCCGTCGCCGACAATCCGCGTCGTGTTCGATCGCGATCCCCTCTCGCTGCTATGACGCCCGTTGCTCTCACGATTGCGCTCCGATATCTTGGAGCCGCTTTCGCCTTGCGGACACATGGATGGAGCCTGACACCTACGCACGGGTCGTACGCAGCAGCGGACAGGGCATGGGGTGGATGCGCGTGGCGGCATCCGTCGCAGAAGCGGTGCCGCGCGAGGCGATTGATCGCATCTGGCTCTTTGCTCCGGTGCGGCGCGAGGAGCGCGAGTGGGGGACGGCCGTTGTCTCCCGGCGCACGGAGGACGGGCGCAGCCGGATCTACACGGCGAGTTATCTGATGATCGTGCGCGGGCGGGAGCGTGGTCGGGGCAAGGTCACGATCGAGGAGGTCGGCGAGAGCCCCCCCGAAGTGGTGCACGAGGTGATCGCCGGAGTACAGGAGCGGGCTGGGGAGCCGTCGCCCCCCACCGAGATCCCCCCCGGCGAGTGGTTCCCCCACGAAGAGGCCGCGGAGGCGGATGCGGCTTCCGATCCGGCCGTCCACGAGCCGCCTCCTGGGGAACCGTCCGTGGTATACCATCCGAACGAGGCGACGCAGCCGTGATCGATCCAAACGTGTTCCTCCCGAGCAAGGCGTTCCTGACCAAAGGGGTGGGGCGTCACCGGGAGAAGCTCACGAGCTTCGAGATGGCGCTCCGTGATGCCGGGGTCGCGCAGTACAACCTCGTGCGCGTCAGCTCCATCTGGCCGCCGCATTGCGAGTTGGTCGGCCGGCACGAGGGCGTCGGAATGCTCCGGCCGGGTCAGATCGTCTTTGCCGTCGTTGCGGAGGCCTCGACGAACGAGCCGTCCCGGCTCGCAACTGCGGCCATCGGACTCGCCGTCCCGGCCGATCCCAGCCACCACGGCTACATCTCCGAGCACCACGCGTTCGGCCAGCGGCAGCATCCTGCCGGTGATTACGCTGAGGATCTCGCCGCAAGCATGCTCGCGACGGTTCTGGGAGTACCGTTCGATCCTGAGCAGGCGTGGGACGAGCGCCGTGAGCAGTGGCGGCTGTCGGGTGAGATCGTCGATTCGATGAACATCAGCTGCTCCGCCGAGGCCCAGGACGACGGACGCTGGATCACGGTGGTGAGCGCCGTGATCTTCTGCGGATGAACGAGTTCCGCGAGGGTGGAGGTGCCGGTCTGCCGGCGTCGCTCTCCCGGCTTCCCTGGGGGCCGCCCGAGTCCTTTCTCGGCCTGCCCGCCGAGGAGACCGTCTTCGCGGCGTGTCCCATTGCCATCCTCCCTGTCCCGTACGAGGCGACGGTCTCGTACATGGGGGGCACCTGCTTTGGTCCCCGGGCACTGCTCCACGCCTCGCGTTTCGTCGAGGTGTACGATCACGAGCTGGACGCTGAGCCGTACCAGGTAGGCGTCACGACGCTTCCCGAGTTGGTGCTCTCGGGTGCCGGTCCGCACGCGGCCCTCGAGGAACTGCGCCACGCCTACGAGACGCTGCTCGATGAGCGGAAGTTCGTCATCATGCTCGGCGGCGAGCACGCGATCTCCGGGCCACCGATCCTGACCCACGCTGCCCGTACGAGAGGGCGCCTCTCGGTGCTCCAGCTCGACGCACACGCCGACCTCCGCCCGGAGTACGAAGGGACGCCGCTCTCCCACGCATCGGTGATGTATCGGGTGAGCGAGCAAGTGGACCTCATGCCGGTAGGCATCCGCTCGCTCACGGTCGATGAACGGGCACTCATGCGCGACCGAGGGATCGAGCCGGTATTCGGGCATGAGCTGCATACTCCGGGGTGGATCGAGCGCGTGCTCGACGGACTCGGCGACGAGGTGTACCTGACGTTTGACGTCGACTACTTCGATCCGAGCATCATGCCGGCAACGGGAACCCCTGAGCCTGGGGGCGGCTCCTGGTATCCGACGCTGACGCTGCTCGAAGCCGTCTTCCGTGAGAAGCGGGTCGTCGGTTGCGATGTCGTGGAGCTGGCGCCGATCCCGGGCGTCGTGGACCCGGACTTCACCGCCGCGAAGCTGGTCTACAAGCTCGTAGGCTTCTGGGAGCGGTACCAACGGGAACGCACGCGGTAGCTCGGGCGGTTATACTCCTCAGCCATGGCTTCCGAGTCGGTCGGGCTCCTCGTCGCGTTCTTCGCGGGCGTGCTCAGCTTTCTCTCGCCCTGCGTGCTGCCGCTTGTGCCGAGCTACGTCTCGTTCATTTCCGGGCTATCGCTCGACGAGATGGGGGAGCGGCGCTGGACGGCGGTGACGCACGCCCTGCTGTTCATCTCGGGTTTCACGCTCATCTTCCTCGCGCTCGGGGCATCGGCGACGCAGTTGGGCCGGTTCCTGAATCACTACCAGATCTGGCTGGAACGCGTCGGCGGTCTGCTGATCACCTTTTTCGGGCTGTATCTGCTGGGCTTCGTCCGCTGGGGTGCGCTCGCGCAGGAGCGCCGCGTGCACCTCCAGGACAAGCCCGTGGGCTATCTGGGCAGCGTGCTGGTCGGCCTCGCCTTCGGTGCCGGGTGGACGCCGTGCATCGGCCCGATCCTCGGTTCCATCCTGATGTACACCAGCGCCCGGGCCTCCCTGGGTGAGGGCCTCGTGCTGCTGTTTGCCTACTCGATGGGCCTGGCGGTGCCATTCCTGCTCGCCGCGGTGGCGGTGCAGCGGTTTCTGGACTGGTTCAAGCGGTTTCGGCGATTCATCCCGCTCACGACGCGTATCGCGGGCAGCGTTCTCGTGGCGGTCGGCCTGCTGCTGGTGTCGGGCTACTTCTCCGTGCTTGCCGGGTGGCTCGCGGGGCTGACGCCAGACTTCCTGCTCGATCGCATCTAGCCCGATCGACGCACCGGTCTCAATGACCGCGCCCGCCCGGACCGATGGTCCGGGCGGGCGATGGCGATCCACGGAGGAGCGGGTTCAGGCTGCCTGTTCCATCGCGCTCGTGTACTTCCCGTCGCGGGCGGCGCCGTTCAGCTTCGCCCGATGGAAGTATGCCTCTTGCGCCTTGGGCACGTTCGCCGGCTTGCCGGCCCACGCCTCCATCGCGGGGGCCTGGAGCGCTCTGCCATACGAGAAACTGACTTCCCACGGGTGCGGGCCCATCGCATTGATCGCATTGAGGTGGGCCGTGGCGTCCTCGGCACTCTGTCCGCCCGACAGGAACACGATGCCCGGCACGGCGGCCGGCACGCACCGCGTGAGGCACCGCAGCGTCATTTCCGCTACCTGCTCGACGCCCGCCTGCTGGGCGCAGTCCTTGCCGGACACCACCATGTTCGGCTTGAGGAGCGTTCCCTCCAACACGACGTTGTGGCGGTGCAACTGATCGTACACTCGCTTCAGGGTGGTCTCGGTCACCTCGTCGCACCGCTCGATGGTGTGGTCACCGTCCATCAGCACCTCTGGCTCGACGATCGGCACGAGGCCAGCCTCCTGTGACAGTGCGGCATAGCGGGCAAGCGCATGGGCGTTCGCCTCGATGCAGAACGGAGTGGGGATGCCGTCCCCGATCGTGATCACCGCGCGCCATTTGGCAAACCGAGCGCCGAGGTCGCGGTACTCGGTGAGGCGGCCCCGCAGTCCGTCGAGGCCCTCGGTGATCTTCTCGCCGGGGAAACCCGCCAGCGCCTTCGCGCCCGCGTCGACCTTGATGCCGGGAATGCTGCCCGCGCGCTCGAGCACGTCGGTAAACCGCGTCCCGTCGGCCGCGCTCTGCCGGATGGTCTCGTCGAATAGGATGACGCCGCTGATGAAATCGCCCGCTCCCTCCGTGCTGAAGAGCAGCTCGCGGTAGGCGCGCCGGTTCTCCTCGGTAGATGCGACGCCGATCTTGGTGAACCGCTTCTCGATCGTGCCGAAGCTCTCGTCGGCTGCCAGAATACCCTTGCCCTGAGCGACGAGTGCCTGTGCAGTTGCAGCGAGCGCAGTGATGTCCGTCATATCGTCCTCGAAGCCTACGAAGTTAGTTATGAATGATGTTGGAGCGTGACGGGCCGAACCACGATCTGGATGCGGCCCGCATGCGACGCAAGTTAGAGAGCATCGTTGCCGTGCGCCACCGCCGGCCGTTGACACCCGGCCCCGGTCCCGACGATGCTTCACGCCGGCCCCCGAAACGCGTGCGGGGCGGTCGCTCGTGGCAGACGCGAGAACCTCGTGCAGGAGTGCATGACATGTCTCGAAACTGGATCCCGACCCTCTTCCTCGGCGCCACCGTCCTGCTGGCAGGATGTGGTGGCGAGGACGTATCAGACGACAGCGAGATGCGCGATCTCTCGCTCGCACCGGCCGAGTCGATCGCGGCGCTCGATGACCAGCCGCTCAACCAGCCGGCGGAGCAGCCGGGACGGCAGGCGACGAGCCCGCGGCCGACCACGCCGCCTCCGACGTCGGTTACACCGCCGCCGGCTCCTCAGCCCAAGCCGGCGCCGCAATCCTTGCCGGTCGGGACGGTGTTCGCGTTGACGGCGCAGGATTCGATCTCCAACCGGACCAACGTCGTGGGCGATCCGGTGCGGGCGGTGTCCGCGCAGGATGTCGTCGATGCCAGCGGGAAGGTGGTGATTCCCGCCGGCGCCGAGTTCGAGGGCGTCATCACGGCGATCCAGGAGGCGGAGAACCCTGGTGATGCCGGGACGCTGGCTATCGCGTTCAATCAGGTGCGCTTCGGCGGCAAGACCTACGCGATCGATGCGATGTCCGACTCGCTCGCGACCGAGCGGCAGGGGCGCGGGATCACCGGTGGGGACGCCGCCAAGGTTGGCGTTGGCGCCGCAGCCGGTGCGGTCCTTGGCGGACTGATCACCAAGGACACGAAGGGTGCGATCGTCGGCGGCGTGGTTGGAGCAGCAGCAGGTGCGGGTGTCGCAGGGGCGACGAAAGATGCCGACATTCTGCTGCCGGCCGGCGCGCTCGTCCGGATCGTCCTGAATTCGCCGATGGTGCTCGAGCCGGTGAGTTGACCGGCTGAGCCGAAATCCTGCGGAGTACGCACGGGGCGTCGGTCCACGCGACCGGCGCCCCGTCCTGCATCGAGCCCGCGGCGGTCAATAGCCGACCGACCAGCCGCCCGATCGGGGATCCGCGACGGCGATCCACCCTGCGCCGGTGCGCATGATCCCGGCCACCTCCCCGCTGTGGCCTCTGCGCTCGCGCACCGAGTGCCCCATGCGCTCGAGCTCCGCGACCACCTCCGGGGCGAGCCCCCTGTTCTCGTAGTCGATACGGTCAGGCAGCGCTTGGTGATGGATTCTGGGCGCTGCGATCGCGGTCGCCAGGTCCATGCCGTGATCGATCACATTCGATATCACCTGCGTCACAGTCGTGATGATCGTTGGACCACCGGGTGTACCGACCACCATGAAGAGCCTGCCGGCGGGATCGAGCACGATCGACGGCGTCATGGCCGACAGCATGCGTTTGCCCGGCTGAATGGCATTCGCGTCGCCCTGGACGAGACCATACATGTTCGGCTGCCCGGGTGCGGCGGCGAAATCATCCATCTCGTTGTTGAGCAAGAAACCCGCGCCCGCGACGGTCACGCCACTACCGTAACCACCGTTGAGCGTCGTGGTGACGCTCACGGCGTTGCCGTCCGCATCCACGACCGAGTAGTGCGTCGTCTGCTCGGCTTCTGCTCGTCCGGGGACGAGCACCTGGCTGCGGCTCGCCCGTTCCGGGTCGATTGAGCGTCGCTGCTCGGCGGCGTACGTCTTGGAGAGCAGCAAATCGATCGGCATGTCCACGAAGGCGGGGTCTCCGAGAAAGTGGTTCCGATCAGTGAACGCGCGGCGCATCGCTTCCGCCAGCAAATGGATCTGCCGGGCAGAACCGAACCGGGGGAGCGGGTCGAACCCCTCGAGGATGTTCAGGATCTCGCCCATCGTCACGCCCCCCGATGACGAGGGGGGCATGGAGTAGACCGTGTGTCCGCGGTACCGAATGACGACCGGCTCTCGCCAGATGGGGCGGTACCGAGCCAGGTCCTCCTCGGAGATCAGCCCACCGCCGCGCTCCATCTCCGCGACGATCAGGTCCGCGATGTAGCCCTCGTAGAATGCGGCCGGTCCGCTGTCGGCAATCGCCGCGAGTGTCCGGGCGAGGTCCGGCTGCGTGAACAGGGTGCCGGGGGGCGGCGCCTGACCGGAGGGCAGCAGGAACTGTGCGCGCGACGCATCGAACCGGCGCAGCCGGTGCGCTGCAGAGGCGAGGGATCGGCTGTGGTCGTCGTCGAGCGCAACGCCCTCGCGCGCCAGGCGCACGGCGGGCGCCATCACCTCGGTGAGCGGTAGTCGCCCGAACCGGCGCTGCGCCTCGGCGAGCCCCGCGACACTGCCGGGCACACCGGCCGCCAAATGTCCCAGCACGGACCGGTCGGTGAGTTGGCCCGCGGAGTCGAGGTACATGTCGCGGGTGGCGCGGTCCGGGGCGGTTTCACGGAAATCGAGAGCGTGCGCGGTACCGTCGGCGAACCGCACGACCATGAAGCCGCCGCCTCCCAGATTGCCGGCGGAGGGGTGCACGACCGCGAGGGCGAAGCCGACCGCGACGGCAGCATCCACCGCGTTTCCTCCGCGGCGGAGCACGGCGGCTCCGACCTCGCTGGCGCGTGGGTGCACCGATGCCACGATGGCCCGTGGGACCTCGACCGGCCTCGTGCGTGACGCGAGGCTCCAACCGGCCGGGAAGCGTGGCTCCGTTGCGGCGGGGCCCTCCGGCGGTTGTGGGCGGGCACATGCTGAGGTGAGCGCCAGGAGGATGATGAACGCGCGGCGATCGTATTCGTGCAGCATGCACACCTCGTTGACCGATGCGGGTCCGGAGTCGAACTTGTCATCTCAATCTACCGTCTCCAGCCGAGTGCCCGCGATGTCCACACCGGACTACGTCGATCCCCGCCTCACTGAACAGCGCAATCCCCGCACGGTGTCGATCGACACGGCGTCGGCGCTCGAGGTCGTCGAGCTCATGAATGCGGAGGATCGCACGGTCGCCGACGCGGTCTGGTCGGTCCGAGAGTCACTGGCGCGGGCCGTCGAACTGGTCGTCGCGGCGTTCCGTGGCGGGGGGCGCCTCGTGTACGTCGGCGCGGGTACGAGCGGTCGACTCGGTGTGCTCGACGCATCGGAGTGCCCCCCGACGTTCGGGACGCCCCCCGAACTCGTGGTCGGAATCATCGCGGGTGGGCCGGCTGCCTTGACCCGCAGTCAAGAGGGTGTCGAGGACGATACGGGCGCCGGTGCCCTGGTCGTGGACGAGGCCGGTGTCGCTCCACGCGACGTCGTGATGGGCATCGCAGCGAGCGGGACTACCCCATACGTCGCCGCGGCCGTGCGCCGCGCCCAGGAGCGGGGCGCTCGCACGGTACTCATGACTTGCTCAACCCCTCCCGCGGATCTCGCTGCAACGTGTGACGCCGTGATCGTCATTCCAGTGGGTCCCGAGGTTCTGACGGGGTCGACGCGCCTCAAGGCCGGCACGGCCACGAAGCTGGTCCTGAACACCATTACCACCGGGGCCATGATCCGGTGGGGACGCGCGTACGGAAACCTGATGGTCGACCTCATGGCATGGAGTGACAAGCTGCGCGACCGTGGAGAGCGCATCGTGATGGAGACGTGCGGAGTCGATCGCGCGACGGCCCGAGCGGCGATTGACGATGCCGGCGGCTCGGTGAAGCTCGCCATCGTCATTGTAGGCAAGGGCGTCTCGTCCGGTGAGGCGGCCCGGTTGCTCCTGGAAGCAGACGGTTTCGTGCGGCGAGTGCTGGGCGACCCGCCTCCGGTGCAGTCGTGAGCGCTGTCGTGGTCGGTCTCATGTCGGGAACGTCGGTCGACGGCGTCGATGCGGCGGTGGTCGCGGTCGAGAGCGAAACGGTCGTGAAGGTGCTCGGCTTCGCCAGTCGCCCCTACGCCACGGCGGAGCGCGAACAGATCCTCACGGCGATTGGCACCGGTACAGCGCGCGAGCTGGCCCTGCTGCATCGGCGTCTGGGGTTGTGGTTCGCGGAGGCGGCTTCGGACGCGCTGGCGCGCTGTGGCCTGCGTCCCGGCGACGTCTCGCTCGTGGCGTCGCACGGGCAGACCGTGTGGCACGAACCGGGTTACGTGTCCCTGCAGCTCGGCTGCAGCGCGACCATCGCCGAGCGTCTCGGCGTACCGGTGGTGAGCGATTTCCGCTCGCGCGATGTCGCCGCCGGCGGGCAGGGTGCCCCGCTGGTGCCGATCGCGGATGCGATGTTGTTCGGCGCGGCCGAGGCCCCCCGAGTCCTGCTGAACATCGGCGGCATGGCCAACGCGACGTGGGTGCCCCGTCGCGGACGCCTCGACGGCGTGCTCGCGTTCGATACCGGGCCCGGTGTAGCGGTGATCGACGCGGTCACGCGCCAACTGCTGCCGGATCTCCCCTTTGACGTCGATGGCCGCGGAGCAGCCCGAGGTACGCCGTGTGAGGCGGTGCTCGATCGCCGTCTCGCCGGCGAGTACTTCTCGGCTCCCCCCCCGAAGAGCACCGGGCGGGAGACGTTCGGCGCACGCTACGCCCAGCAGCTCGTTGCCGATGTCAGACGTGAGCAACCGCTCGCCTCGGACGATGACTGTATTGCGACTGCCCTCGAGCTCACCGTCCGCTCCATCGCCGGACAGATTCGAACGTGGTTACCCGGTGCGGAGAGGGCGGACGTCGTGGTGTCCGGCGGCGGCGCGCGCAATCCGACGCTCATGCGGCGGCTGGGGGCCGAGCTCGGCGCGGGGCGGCTGCGCCGCTTCGATGAGCTGTTCTTCGACGGGGATGCGAAGGAGGCGGTGGTGTTCGCCTACCTGGGCTGGCGCACTCGCGAGGGACTGCCGGGCAACGTCCCGTCGGCGACGGGTGCGGCGGGGCCGCGGGTCCTGGGTGCGGTGACCGCGTCCTGACCGACGCGGCTCAGCATCACTCGATCGTCTGCAGCAGCCGCGCAATGTAGCTGGACGGGACTCCGTAGACGATGCGTCCTTCCGCACCGGTCTCGCCTCCGTAGAGCACGCCGACGACGGCACCAGCGCGATCGAAGATCGGGCTGCCGCTGGCCCCGGCCGCTCCGTAGCCGTCGATCTGGAGCACGTCCGCGAGCGCCTTGCTGACGGTCCCGGCGAGGAGTGTCGTGCGCGCAATGTCATCGCTCATCGGCAGATCGACGCCCAAGGGGAACCCGATCATCGCGACCGGATCGCCCTGCGCGAGTGTGTCCGGACGGTCCGACAGCACCTGCACCGTGGGCACGCCCCCCGGTACCTCCACCTTGACCAGCGCGAGATCGGCCTCCGAGGACGTTGCGATGAGCCGCCCGCGATACGTCTGGCGTGAATCGGCGAACCGAATCGCGATCCGGCGGGGCCGGACGGTGCCCGCCGTGCCGAGCACCACGTGCCGGTTGGTCACGAGGTAGCCGTCGCGACGCACGGCGAAGGCCGTTCCAGTGTAGACTTCGCCGGGGCGGAACTCTACCCAGATGAGGGCGATCGCTGACTGGTTTGCCTCGCTGATGTGCCGGAAATCGATCGTGGCCGCGGCCTGTTGATAGCGCAGCGCCTGCATCGCAGCCTCGAGCTCTCCCGAGATGCGCGTGACGTCCGCACGGCGTCCCGACTGGTACGCCGTGGCGAGCGATTCCTGCAGGGCGGTGATCTGTCCTTGGGAGGAGCGCAGGCGGGTAGCCAGTCCTTCGACTTCACCCTGCAGGTCCTGCATCGCGATGTCTGCGGACCGAAGCAGGCTGTCCGTGCGGGCCTGCAGCGCAGCATATTCCGCGTCGCGGCGCATGCCCTCCCGCCAGTTCCGGTACGAGAGCCCGCCGCCGACCACGACGAGCGCGACAAAGAGCACGACGATCACCAGGCGAAGCTTGCGCGTTTGACGGAAGACCTCCACGCGGACGCGTTGGGTGGTGCTTCCCTCTGGCCGCCGGCTGCCTGAGGTGGGTCGCATGCGTCCCGGCTGTGGCCGGGACGGCGTGGGCACATCCGCGTCGCTCACGACGCCGTCCGGGGTGGTGTCGGGGACCAGGCGGATCTCGAGGATCGGTCCGTCCGCACCGAGCCGAAGATGGTCGGTGTCGTCGAGAGCGGTGTCGCCTGTAATGCGGTGACCGTTCACGAATGTGCCGTTGCGACTTCCCGCATCGCGAACGTACCAGCGATCTCCCTTGCGGAGGACGGTGGCGTGCTTCGCCGAGACCTCCAGATCGCGCTCCGGGTCGAGGCGAAGTGCGGAGGTGGGGTGGCGACCGACCTCGACGGTCGATGCTGAGAAGACCTCGGTATAGCCGGCGCGGGCGCCCGAGACGATGCGGATCTTCGCCTTCACCGTTCGGTCGTCAGATGCCGCTCACGACGAAGAGGAGCGCGGCGGCCGTGATCGCGGCAGCGAGAATCCCGGCCAGCGCCATGCGCGCACGATCCTGTGGTACGGGTGCCCGACTCGCCTTGTAGACCGGCACCGGCTCCGTGTCGGCCTCCGGGTCGAGGAGTGGGTAAACCTGGTGCCCGACCTCGTCCTCCTCCCCGGGCTCCTGGAGCTCCTGGCCGGCGAAGCGGGCGATCAGGACGGTGATGTTGTCCGGGCCACCCCGCTCGTTCGCCAGATCGATGAGTCGGCCGCACAAGCCCACCAGGTCGTCCGCCGCCGCCGCCACCTGCTCGGCGATCTCCTCGCGCGTCACTTGCCCGGACAGACCGTCCGAGCAGAGCACGATGGCGTCCCCCCGTCGGATCTGTTGGTTCGTGAGGTCGACTCGCACCTTCGCGTCCGGTCCCAGCGCTTGGAGGATGATGTTCTTGCGCTCGCTGCGCGCCGCCTCCTCCTCCGTGATCTCGCCGGCGTCCACGAGTCGTTGCATCAGCGACTGGTCCTTCGTCAGCTGGATACCGCTGCCATCGCGGATCAAGTAGGCTCGCGAATCACCGACTTGGGTGAGGTAGAGATGGTCCTGCAGGATCCCGACGGCCGTCGCCGTCGTGCCCATGCCGCGCAATTCCGGGTGTCGGGTCGCGTGTTCGTGGATGCGGGAGTTGGCCTTCTCGACGGCCTCCTTCAGCCGGAAGGCGAACTGTTGCGGCGTGGTCTCGGCATCGGTGAGCCACGCGTCCGCCATGTGCTCGAAGATCACCTCGGTGGCCATCCGGCTGGCTACTTCACCCGCAGCTGCGCCTCCCATGCCGTCGGCGACCATGAGGAGCGATCCCTTCGGGCCGACCGTGTGCTCGCGCACCTCGGGTTGGAGGGAGGCCTTCCTCTCGGTGAGGTCGGCAACGAGGAAACAGTCCTCGTTGTGCTCGCGCGTTCGACCGACGTCGGTCTTGCCGAAGACGCGCACGTGGATGCCGGAGCCCTTGGAGCCGAAGAGTTTCACGTTGATCAATCTTGCTGGCAAAAGTCTCTGAGTTGTGCCCGGTACCGACCGGGGTCGAGGCTATCGGCCCGACGGTACCACGGGCAAAGCGTTGTCGTGTCGCCCTGTCCATCTGCGCTGTACCAATAGGCAATCAGGCTCGCCACCGTCGCTCGATCGCGGTTTGACAGCTCGTCGGTGTTGTAAAGTAGGAGGAGACTGTCGTGCAGACGCGGGTCTGTCGACTCGTCGAGGACGAGGGCATTCTGTATCGCTTCGATCCTGCGCCCGAGCTCGGCCGCATCGAGCGGCGGGCGCTCGACGGGTCCGGCCTGTTGTTCCGGTGGGGCGGGCGTACTCTGGACGGGAGTGGAGTCCTCCCCTCGCGCCACCGGAGTGCTCTCGAGGCTTCCCGCTGGCGTACTCGGTGCCTCGCCGCCGCTCTGGGACGATGACTGTGGTCCGACCGAATCGTCTGCCGTGGTGCCGTTGGGGCGTTCCGGCGCACCGCCGTTCAACATGAGCATGGCCCCGCCGCCACCCAGCCCGATGACGACGACCGCTCCGACAAGCATGGGCCAACGTCTGCGGCGGGGCGGCGCCGCCGGACTGGGCCGCGGCGACGGCGTGTCCGGCGTCATCCCTCGTCGCGGTGTGCCCGGGCCCGACGGCTCGGAAATCCGGGTGGACGGCAGCCGCTCGGTAGCCGCCGTCGCCAGGAGCTGGGTCGGCGCGTCCATGATCGACGTGACGGCATCGGGCGTCATACCCTCGACGGCCGCGGCGGCATCGCCGGCAAACGCGACCGCGCTGTCGTATCGCTCACCCGGCATCCGCGCGAGGGCGCGGTCCATGGCTCCTTGCAGTTCGGGCGGGAATTCGGCGCCCGGCAGTGCGGCGTTCAATCGCGTGGGTTCGTCCGTCAGCCGCTGGATCATCATCTCCTGGGCGGTGTCGGCGTGGAACGGGAGCGTTCCCGTTACCATGCGGTAGAACACCAGCGCCAGCGAGTAGATGTCGCTCCGGCCGTCGAGCACGTCTCCGGAGATCTGCTCGGGGCTCATGTACTCGGGCGTGCCGACGACCAGGCCGGTCTTCGTGACCTTCTGGCCTGCATCTCCCTTCATGGCCTTGGCGATCCCGAAGTCCACCACCTTCACGAGGTCCTCACCGCCTCGACCGCGCGCCAGCATGATGTTGTCCGGCTTGAGGTCGCGGTGGACGATCCCGAGATCGTGGGCGGCCTGGAGCGCGTCGGCCGACTGCCGGAGGATCATGGCGGCACGTTGCGGGGGCAGCCTCCCGTCGCGCCGCAACACCTCGCTCAGGACCTCGCCCTCGACGTACTCCATCGCGAGGTAGATCAGGCCGTCGGCAGTCTCACCGAAATCGTAGATGCCGCAGACGTGCGGATGGTTGATCCGTGCCGCGTTGGCGGCCTCGCGGTTGAACCGGGCGATCGCCTCGGGGTCTGAGGCCATCGCCGGCGCCATGACCTTGATGGCGCTCTTGCGGCCCATCTTGACGTGCTCGGCCAGGTAGACGGTACCCATGCCCCCTTCACCGAGCTTCTTCTCGATGTGATAGCGGTCGGCAAGCACGCTTCCGACCAGATCACCGAAACCATCGGCGGCTCGCAGCGTCGTGCCGTCGTTGGGGCAGAATCGGGTCTCGTCGGACCACTCCGCGCCGCACGTCGGGCAGGTCTTCACTCGGTTTCCACCCGAAGGAGCTTGTCGCCGACGAGCAGGCGCGTGCCGGCGTGGAGGGAGACCGTGCCCCGTGCCGCAACGGCGACCCCGTTACGGCTCTCGAGATCGACGATGACGAAGTCGGCGTCCTCGGAACGGATCTCCGCGTGGCGGCCGCTCATCGATGGATCATAGGAAAAAGTGACGTCCCCCTCCTCGCGACCGAGCCGAATCGTCCGGCCAGGGGAGAGATGCAGGACGTCACGTGTCGAGCCGTCAGCGCGCAGCTGCGTGAGGCAGGCAATGTCGGCGCTCGGCACGAGACTGCCCATCCGCCGCGTCTGATCCCGCTCTGGAGGATGCGGACCGGGATACCCGAGGCGGCGAAACTCGAGGATCTGGGAGCCGATCAGGAGCCGGTCGCCGTCGAGGAGCCGGTGCGGCCCGCCAATGAAGACCCAGGTGCCGTTGCGACTCCCGAGGTCACGCACGGTGAGCGCGCCATCCTCCACGGTGAGCTTGGCGTGCAGCGGCGACATGAACACGTCGTCGGGAAACTCCAGCTCGGCTCCCTCGCGGCCGATCGTGGTCTCGCCAAGTCCGAGCGGGAATCGGCCGGTGACCGAGCCGGCCTCGTCGAGCAGCGAAAGGGTGAAGCCCGACGCGGCTTCCGCGGGTCTCGCAGCGCCGAGCGGCGGACCGGACTGCACGTCGAGACCGCACGCGGGACAGTAGCGCGTCCCGTGCGGAACGCCCGTGCCGCAGCGCGCACAGGGGGGACCGGTAATAGGGGTACGGAGGCGTTTGCCGCATGACGGGCAGAACGGAAGGCCGGTGACGACGGCGGCACCGCAGGACGGGCATTGCGTCATGCCGGCAGAGGGTCGTGGTCCGGTCGAGGACGACTCGCTGGGCTCCATCCGAATTCTCGCGGTGCGTGCGCGGTGGCACGCCTGGAAATCCGCCTGGTTGAGCGCTGGCGACGCGGCGGACGCGTCGGTGCGATCGGCCGGGCAACAGCTTGTGCGCCAATCACATAGCGAGACTGACGCCGGTGGAAAGCCAATCTACACGCCGTGAAAAAGTGGGTCAACCAGCGCGCGATTGACGTGGCTTCCTGAGACGGCATAGCTTCCGCTCGGCCCGACAATAGGCAAACTCCGCGCCACGTAAGGATTTCGCTCGCGGTCGGGCGTGGAGCGCCCGCCGCTCGGAAGGCCTCGTCGTACGCGAAACGGTCCGGCCTGGGGCGGGTATAGATCCCGCTGGAGGGTTTGTGTCACCCATGAAGCTCCCAATCACCGTGCTCGCAGCGAGCGCCGCGCTCTGGAGCGCTGAAGCTGCCGCCCAGTCGCCGGCACAGCGCGACTCGATCGCCAGGTTCCGGGATCGTGTTGCGACGATCGGGGATACGGTGACGCTCCTGGCGATGGAAGACAGCATGATCGCGATTGCGCGGGGCGATCGGGACAACGCGCTCCTGCACGTGCAGCTGGGGTTCCTCGCGTACCGGCTCGGTGAATTGACCGAGGGCAACGCCCACTTCGATGATGCCGCCGGCGAGTTTGAGTGGGCGGCGGAGATCGAGCCGGAGTGGCCGTTCGCATGGTACGGTCTTGGCCTGGCGGAGCTCGCGATGGGGGAGCACTCGGTCATCGCCCTCGAGAATATCCGGCAGATCCTGGGCAAGGACTATCTGTCGAAGGCCGCGCGCGCGTTTGCGCAGGCGGCGCGCGTGGATCCGGCGTTCGCGCAGGGCGTGATCGAGTTGGCGGGCACGGCGATGCAGCAACGGATACGGCCGCGTCTGGAAGTCGCGCTCGAAGCGCTGCGGCTGGCAGGACAGACGGCGGCAGCAGCGGTGCCGGAGCTGCTGCTGGTTCGCGGTCGCGTGGAGCGGCAGATCGGCAGCGGCGATTCCGCTGTCGCCGCGTTCACCCGCTACCTGATGGTGGGAGGTGACTCGGGCGTCGGGTACTTCGAGCTGTCCCGCTCGCTGTACCACGTGGGCCGACCGCGGCGCGGTGAGGGAGCGTACTTCTTCGGTCTGCGGGTTGGACGGTCGGATTCGACGACCGCGATCTACCGTGACGATCTCGCCTGGCTCGCGACCGACGAGGAGCTTGCGACGTTCGACACGCTCCGGCACGAGGAGCGCGCGCCGTGGGTCCGCGCCTTCTGGTCGCAGCGGGACATTGCGGACGTTCGTGCACCTGGCGAGCGATTGCGTGAGCACCAGCGCCGCTATCTCCACGCCCGCGAGCGCTACGCCCTCATGAGCCGCCACCGGCGCTACTCCTTCGAGAATCCCTTCCGGACCGACCAGCAAGTGTTCGACGATCGTGGCGTCGTGTATCTGCGTCACGGCGAACCGGATCGCGTCGCGACGCTTTCCGGACCGGGCGTCGATCCCAACGAGTCGTGGCTGTATGGCCGCCGCGACGGGAATCTCGTGTTCCACTTCGTGGCGCGCGCCGACGTGCAGGACTACAAGCTCGTCGAGAGTCTGCTGGACGTGCTTGGCCCGAGCTACGGACTCCAGGTGCAAGCCGGTGCCGCGCCGGTGACTGGCACGGCGCAGGAACTGCTCGTGTCACGGCAGTTCCTCGACCCCATTTATCAGCGCCTTGCGATGGGTGCCTCCGTACAGCAGCGCGCGCTCACCGAGGAGCGTCGGATGGGGGAGCGGACGGTCGCCGTCGGGACGACCACCGACAGCTACCCGATCCGCTTTGCGAGCGAGCTCGACGCCGTCATTCAGCGGCACGTGGTGAGTGGAGAGCGGCCGGGCGAGGCCGTGGTGCTGCTCGCGTTCTCTGTGCCCGGCGATCAGCTGGCGCCGGAAGCGTGGTCCGATCGCATTGCGTACCGGCTCAGTGTGCGGGCGGTCGTGTCGGTCGCGGGTGAGCCGGTCGCGTTCCTTGACACGCTCCAGACCGTGACGGTCGATCACGTGTTCGGCGCAGAGGAGTTCATGCACGGCCATGTCGCCATACCGGTCCCTGCCGGGGAATACGAGCTGCAAGTGGTGTTGACGGAGCCCCGACGAGACGCCGGCCGGCTCGCGATCGACGACGAGCTGCTGGTACCCGACTTCGAAAGCGACCGATTCCAGATCAGCGACATCGTGGTTGGCCGGGTCGGTGGTGGCTCGCGCTGGATCGCCGGCGACGACACCGTCTCCGTCACCGCCCGGAGGCGGTTTCCGGCACCGTCACGGCTCCAGGTGTATTACGAGGTTCACGGTCTCAACCCGGGGGACGGCTACCGCAGCCGGCTGGAAGTACGCAAACGCGGCGGTGGATCGGTGTTCGGATTCTTCAAGCGCCTATTTGGTGGCGGAGGAGCGCCGATCGCGCTCGCATTTGATGGCGTGGCATCAGGCCCGACGACCCGCATTCTGCAAACGGTCGATCTGGAGGACCTCGCTGCGGGGAGCTACCGGCTGCGGATTTCGGTCGAATCCCCAGACGGGGAGCGGTCTGTCGACCAGGAGATCGACTTGGAGTTGGTCGGCACATAAGTTGCCCCTTCTGACCCCCGCCGGCACACGTTTTCCGCCGGAGTTTCGGGGGGCGAATGTTCTGTTCACGATGCGGCGCCGAGGTCATCAGTAGGGCGAGATTCTGCCCTGCGTGTGGGCATGGGGTTGGCCACACGCCGGCCGCCGGCCCGAGGGCCCACGCTCCCGACATCGCAGAGATCGACATCGTGCGGGACGCCCTCGCGGACGAGTACACGATCGAGGCCGAGCTTGGTCGCGGCGGAATGGCGATCGTCTACAGGGCCACGGATCGGCAACTCGAGCGCGACGTTGCCATCAAAGTGCTGCCGTTCTCGCTCGGCTTCGACCGGCAGTTCGTCGAGCGCTTTCAACGGGAGGCCCGCACCGCGGGCGGGCTCGAGCACCCCCACATCATCCCGATCTACCGCGTCGGCCGCTCCGGCAAGGTGATCTACTTCGTCATGAAGTACTTGCGGGGCGGCTCGCTGTCCGACCGGTTGGAGCGCCGCGGCAAGCTGCTTCCGGAGGAGATCCGCCGGCTCCTGATCGAGACCGGTGGAGCCCTCGCGTACGCACATCGCAAGGGCATCGTGCACCGCGACATCAAACCCGACAACATCATGTTCGACGAGCTCGGCCACGCGGTGCTGCTGGACTTCGGGATCGCCAAGGCCGCGTCGGGTACTCGACTCACCGGAACCGGCACCTCCATCGGAACGCCGCACTACATGAGCCCGGAGCAGGCGCGCGCACAGGGCCTCGACGGGCGCAGCGACCTCTACTCCCTCGGAGTCGTGGCGTATCAGTGCCTCGCGGGGCAGGTACCGTTCGACGGTGAGGACGCCTTCGCGATCGGCTACAAACACATCATGGAGCCGCTGCCGAGACCGGCGCTTGCCACGGCAGAACAGCGGCAAGTGTACGAGGTCGTGGCCCGTCTTCTCGCGAAGACACCGGGCGACCGGTTCCAGGCCGCCGACGAGATGGCTGCCGTTCTCAGGGGTGGCTCGGTCTCGGGATCGGGGCCGCGCCCGGTGCTCGCATCGTTGTCCGCCGACCCGACGGCGGTGATCAGCCCCACGCCGGAGCAGCTGGAGACGCTGCGATCGGCGGAGGGCGCGCGGACCACACGCGAGCGCACCCCCAGCACGACGCCCACGACACCGATCCCAACTCCTCAACCGAGGCCACAGCCGCGCCGTCGAGGGGGAGTGGTGGCTGGGGCGCTTCTCTTCCTCTGCCTCGGTGTTGGTGGAGCGGGGGGGTACTGGTACTTCGGTCTGGGTGGCCAATGGCCCCCGCCGTTCCTGGAGGGCATGGAATGGAAAGCGTATCTGCCCGTGGCGCTCGGGGGCGGAACGGCATCGGCGGAGACGCCGCACCCTGTTGCGAGGCCGGACTCTGCCGTGTCACCCGACAGCGCTACGAACGCGATACCGGCCGATCTGCCGACGGTCGATTCTGCGCCGCCGGCCCCGCTGCCGGAAACCGGTACGCTGATGGTGCGCGGCGTGCCGTCGGCAGCGCAACTGCTGATCGACGGCAAACCGGTAGCCGATTCGGTCTTTGAGCTGGGGCCGGGTTCCTATACGATTCGCGTGACCAAGCCCGGGTACGAGGATTTCAGCGCGTTCGAGCCGCTCGCGCGGGGCGGGCAGGTCGTGGTGCAGGTTCCGGCGTTGGTGCGCCGACGTCCTCCGGACCGGGGCGAGCCAATCACCCAGCCGGCACCGATGCCTGCTCCACCGGTCGACTACTGTGCCGAGCCCGGCGACGATTACAACAGAGACCAGCGCTGCTACGATCGAGCGCCGGAACCACAGCGACCGGCGGTTATCCAGCTGCCACCCGCCGCCAAGGTCACGCGTACGGTACTCTGGGTCGAGATCGACGCCTCGGGTGCGGTGCAGGCCGTACAGTTCAAGGAGCTCTCACCGTTCCAGCGGTTCAACCTCGCGGCGGCAAAGTTCGCGAGGGACAGTCTGACCTATCGCCCGGCGACCAAGGACGGCCGTGCCGTCTCCGCGTGGTTCCGTCTCCCGGTGTGGGGTCGCCCGCGCTAGACTCCGTTTCATGATTCATCCCAGCGCGTTCCTCGCGCCCGGGGCGGTCGTCCTGGGCGATGTCCACGTTGGTCGCGACGCCTCGATCTGGTATCACTGCGTGGTCCGCGGCGACATGGCGCCGATCCGGATCGGCGACGAGACCAACATCCAGGATCTCACGATGGTGCACGTGGACGAGGGCGTACCCTGCATCATCGGCCGCCGAGTCGGGGTGGGACATCGGGCCGTCCTGCACGGGTGTATCGTGGAGGACGAGTGCCTGATCGGCATGGGCGCGATCCTGCTGAACCGCGTGCGGATCGGCACGGGTTCTGTCATCGGTGCGGGGGCGATCCTGCCGGAAGGCATGGACGTGCCTCCCGGATCGCTCGTGCTTGGCGTGCCAGGGCGCGTCGTGCGGCCGGTGGACGACACGTTGCAGGCGCGCATCCGGGAGACCTGGGAACACTACGTGGCGCAGGCTCGTCGGCACCGGGCCGGTGCCGTGCAGCGACACGAAACGGCCTGAAACAGCTTTGTGATGTGAATAGCGAAACGGGTCGCCACGCCGTGGCGTCCGCAGCCACTTGCCCGGTTCTGGTGCCGTTCCTACCTTGCTGCGCCGCGTTCGCCCGGGGGAACACGATCCCGGTCAACACGGCCATTCGTTCGTGCATACATTACACATCTAGCACACTTCACGGGCTCGAGGCGGAGCGACTATGGCTATTGGGGCAGGTGACGAGACGCGGCGACCGCCGGAACTGAGTGAGAACGCGCGCACGGTTCTCAAGCGACGCTACCTGGTCAAGAATGACGCGGGCGAGCCCGTGGAGGAGCCGCAGGATCTGTTCTGGCGCGTCGCACGCACCATCGCCTCGGCCGACGCGACGTACGGTGCGAGCGCGGGTGCGGTGGAGGAGTTGAGCGAAGCCTTCTACGAGCTGATGGCAACGCGCGTGTGGATGCCCAACAGCCCGACGCTCATGAATGCCGGTCGCCCCCTCGGTCAGTTGTCCGCGTGCTTCGTGCTGCCGGTCGACGACGCGTTGTCCAACGGCCAGAGCGGGATTTACGACACGCTGAGGCACATGGCGCTCGTCCACCAGTCCGGAGGCGGTACCGGTTTCTCGTTCTCACGGCTCCGGCCGCAGAACGACGTCGTGCGCTCCACCATGGGGGTCGCGTCCGGCCCGGTTTCGTTCATGTCGTTGTACGACTCGTCGACGGAAGTCGTGAAGCAGGGCGGTACGCGGCGTGGCGCCAACATGGGCATTCTCCGGGTGGATCACCCCGATATCCTCGAGTTTGTCAAGTGCAAGGACGACACCACCAAAATCACCAACTTCAACATCTCGGTGGCCGTCACCGACGCCTTCATGGAGGCGGTCGAAGCGGGCCGGCCGTACGACCTCGTGCACCCGCGCACTGGGGAGGTCGTGGGCCAGCTCGACGCTCGCGAGGTCTTCCAGACGGTCGTACACGGCGCGTGGAAGACGGGTGAGCCCGGCGTGTTCTTCGTCGACCAGGCCAATCACTACAATCCGGTTCCACACCTCGGCGGATATGAGGCCACCAATCCGTGCGGTGAGCAGCCGCTGTTGCCGTACGATGTCTGCAACCTCGGCTCGGTCAACGTCGGCGCGTTCGTGGCCGACGGCGAGGTCGATTGGGATGGACTGCGACGCACGGTACACCTGTGCACGCACTTCCTCGACAACGTCATCGACGTCAACCGGTATCCGCTCCCGGAGATCACCGATCTCGCCACGCGCATCCGGCGAATCGGTCTGGGCGTCATGGGTTGGGCGGACTTCCTGATCGGCCTCGGTGTGCCGTACAACTCCGACGAAGCTATCGACTGGGCGCGCCGGCTGATGCAGTTCGTGGACGAAGAGGCGAAGGTCGAGAGCGAGCGGCTCGCCGCGCAGCGCGGCGTGTTCCCGGAATGGGAACAGAGCATCTGGGGGCCGGATGCCTCGTGCGCCCGCGATGCGGCGGGGAACCGCGTGCGACCGATGCGCAGGCTGCGGAACTGCAACCTCACCACGGTTGCGCCGACCGGCACGATCTCGATCATCGCCGGATGCGCGTCCGGCATCGAGCCCCTGTTCGCCGTGGCGTTCATGCGGAACCAGGCGGGCGTGCTGATGCCCGACGTCAACGAAGCGTTCGTGGCCATCGCCCGGCTGGAGGGCTGGCACTCCGAGGAGCTTATCCGGCGGATCGCCGAGGAAGGCCACATCCACTTCCCTGAGGTCCCGGAGCGGTGGCAGGACGTCTTCGTCACAGCGCACGACGTCTCGCCGGAGTGGCACATCCGCATGCAGGCGGCCTTCCAGGAGTACACGGACAGCGCCATCAGCAAGACCTGCAACTTCCCCAACGAGGCCACCGAGGACTACGTCCGAGAGATCTACGAGATGGCCCACCGGCTCGGCTGCAAGGGCGTGACGGTGTACCGTGACGGGAGCCGCGATCTGCAGGTGCTCTCCACGGGGAAGACGGCCAAGAGAGTACAAGAGCAAGCCGGCGCGACCGACCGCGCCCTCCGACATGCCGAGGTCGCCGAATTGAAGTCGACCGTCGCGGAGCTCGAGGCCGAGCTGCAGATCACCAAGCGGCGCCTGCACGAGGTCGAGTCGGAGAATCTCCAGCGGCGTGCGAAGCGCTCGCGGCCCGAGTTGCTGCGCGGTACCACGCGCCGTCTCGAGACGCCGCTCGGCACGCTTTATGTGACCGTCACCGAAGATGACCGCGGCCAGCCGTTCGAGGTCTTCATGAGCCTCGGCAAGGCCGGTGGTGCGCTCATGGCCGATGTCGAGGCCATTGGGCGCCTGATCTCGCTGGCCTTGCGGTCCGGTGTGCCAATCAAGGAGATCCACCGCCAGTTGCGGATGATCTCGTCCGATCGGGTGGTGGGACTCGGGCCGCACAAGGTTCTTTCGGTCCCCGACGCGATCGGCATCGCGATCGAGCGCTGGATGCAGGACAAGCAGGGGGTACAGCAAGATCTGCTGGAGGCGTCCGCTACCAGTTCCGACGCGCCGACCCCTGCGCAGGCCAAGCCTCGGCCGGCCGCCGGCACCGAGGGGGAGCTGTACGAATTCGACAGCCTGAATGCGGAGCAGCATGCCGGGGCTTGCCCCGATTGCGGCTCACAGCTCGAGTTCGCGGAAGGCTGCATGAAGTGCCACGTGTGCGGCTTCAGTGAGTGCGGCTGAGCGTCGCTCGAGTGGGGGCGGGTCGTCGGGGGGCGCGGGCACACCGCGCCCCCCGTGTGCGTTTGGTGACAGCCGGTGGCCGCCGCAGGCAGTAGATTGGCGGAGGGGCGCGCGGTGAGCGTGCGCTGGCGCACACCGTGTCGCGCCGGCCTGGCTACGGGAGCCGAGCCCTGACATCGGACGCCGCGCTGCAACGCGGGTCCGAGGTATCGGGTGATGTGACGATCCCCGTGACGACTGCGATGAGCACCACCTGCCGAGTGCGCCTGCGAGGTGAATCGTTATGACGAGCGAACTCTGGGCACGGATCCGACAGATCGGGTCGCACGGACTGCGACGCGGTGCCTGGTACCCGGTAGTGAACGAAGTGACGGCCGAGATGCTGCTGCTGGACGTCGCGCGGCGTAACGTGCCGGTACCCAGGGAAGCATTGGACGTGAGCGAGCGCGCTCCCGCGGTGTGGAGCGTGGTCGAGTGGAGGGATCAGGATCAGGGGGCCCGGCGCGTGCGGGACGCCGGATTCGATCTGACGTATGGTGTCTGCCCCAAATGCCGCGCGCGTGTATCCCTCCCTGCCGAGCGGATCGACCGCATGCAGTGCCCCGAATGCGGTGGAGATTTCCCCGTCGACTGGGAGCGACGCTGCTGACCGCGCACTGGGACTCGCGGGAACGCTCGCGCCGTCGTCCTGCCCCGCCGCCGCACGGGTCTCTATATTCCGCAACATGATCGTCCCGACACGCAGGTCTACCGTCACGGTCCGCGTCGGCGGCGTGCCGGTCGGCTCGGAGTATCCCGTGGTGGTGCAGTCCATGACCAACACGGACACTGCCGACGTGGATCGAACGGTCGCGCAAGTCGCAGCACTGGCCGATGCCGGCAGTGAGCTCGTCCGCATCACGGTCAACAACGACGACGCGGCGGCGGCCGTGCCCGGGATTCTCTCCCGTCTCGCCGACCGCGGTTCGCCGGTACCGATCATCGGCGATTTCCATTACAACGGACATCAGTTGCTCACCCGCTACCCGGACCTGGCCCGCATGCTCGCCAAGTACCGGATCAACCCGGGCAACGTCGGAGCACGCAGGCGGGACGAGAACTTCCGCACCATCATCCGGGTCGCGATCGACAACGACAAGCCGGTGCGTATCGGCGTCAACTGGGGGTCGCTCGACAAGAACCTCCTCACCGAGCTGATGGACACGAACGCCCGCCGCGCCGCACCGGAGCCTGCCAACGAAGTGATGTTCGCGGCGATGGTCGAGAGTGCCATGCGCTCCGCGGCGCTTGCTGAGGAAGCCGGCCTCCCGCACGACCGGATCATCCTCTCCGTCAAGATGTCGCAGGTGCAGGATCTCGTACGAGTGTACCGTCGACTCGCCCCGCTGTCCGACTACCCTCTCCATCTGGGGCTCACGGAAGCCGGGATGGGGAGCAAGGGCATCGTGGCGAGTAGCGCCGGCCTCGCGATCCTGCTCCAGGAGGGTATCGGCGACACCATTCGCGTCTCCCTCACCCCGGCGCCGGGAGGGGACCGGACCGAAGAGGTCACCGTCGCGCAGCAGATCCTCCAGACAATGGGACTGCGGAGCTTTCTTCCGCAGGTCACCGCATGTCCGGGCTGCGGCCGAACGACGTCAACGTTCTTCCAAGAGATGGCCGAGCGCATCCAGACCTACTTGCGCGACCAGATGCCGCTGTGGCGGGAACGGCACCCGGGCGTGGAGACCATGCGGGTCGCGGTGATGGGCTGCGTGGTGAACGGTCCCGGTGAATCCAAGCATGCGAACATCGGTATCTCGCTCCCCGGGACATTCGAGGAGCCCAAAGCCCCCGTGTACGTCGACGGTGCGCTCTCGGTCACGCTCAAGGGTGACCGGATTGTCGAGGAGTTCATCGACATCCTGAACGAATACGTCGCCCGCACGTACCCCGGTGAGACACCGGTCTCCACGTAGTCTCGAGACGATGCATCTCCCGTCCTGGGCGGAGCCCGGGAGGATTTCGGGGGGGACGGCCAAGCGGTATGCACTCTTCGTCAGCACCGTGATCGCACTCGCCGCGTGCGACCACAGCACTCCCTACGCCGTGACGGAGCCCGAGCCGCAGGGCCCCGCGACGTCCGACCTGCCACGCCGCCTCACCTTCAACATGGGCACGGACCGCGACCCGTCCGCGACGGCGGACCACATCGTCTACACGCAGTTCCCCCCCGGGCGCAGCGATCGGGACGGATGCATCGCCTCGCTGCCTCCTGCCGGCGGGACGCTGACCGGGCTGCATTGTCCGGGCGGACCGGCAGCGGACGACCGGCAGGATGCCTGGCTCTTCCCGACGCTGTCCCGCGACGGGCGGATCGCCTACCTGTGGGAGTGGGCGCTGATCGGTGGGATCGTTCCGAACGGCCGGACGCTGCGCGTCGCCACCGCGGAGCATCCGGACTCGGTCCTACTCGAACAGAGTCCGTACTTCTCCCTGCCGGACGGCCGCCGAGTGACGGCGATCAGGGACCTGATGTGGGACGAGGCGGGCCGCATCCGATTCGTCGCGGGCGTCGACTCGTATTCCGTGAATCTGGGCGTATGGGACACGACGTTCATCCCGTTCACCCTCGCAACACTCGATCCCGCCGACGGCGAGTATCGCGCTGTGTCGGGCTCGGAGGGGGCCTACACACACCTGACGGCCGGCGACGACGGCGTCTGGTTCGTGGCAGCAGACGCGCCGCAACAGCTCCGTCTGCGGGCGGCTGACGGCACGGTAACGACCGTCGCCACCTTCACCCGCTCGGTGCTGCGCCTCGCCGAGATCGACGGCGCCCCTAGTGCACTCGGCAGCGCGGCGGACTCGGTGCACCTCCAGCGGATCGATCCGGTGACGGGCGCGCCGGCCGGCGTCTACGCAGTGGCGGGGCGGGCAAACGCCGTCGCCGGCATTCCCGGTACGAACCGTTTCGTCCTCGAGATCGAGCTCGCTCGCGACCGAGATCTCTGGCTGCACGAGTGGCCCCGGTGAGGGCGACCGTCTTCGCGTTCCTGCTGCTCGCGCCGTGCGGTGCGATCAGCGCACAGACGGGCGGCCTCATCACGGGCACGGTCACTGATGCCCTGAACGGGCGGCCGTTGTCCGGAGTTGTGGTCAGCATTCAGAGCGGTCAGCGTGGCTCGACCACGGACGCGGAGGGGCGCTACGCCATCCGCGACCTGCGTGCCGGGGTCTACCGGGTAACCGCCCGTGCGGTGGGATTCCAGCCCGTCTCGCGCGACAGCGTCGTGGTCGTCTCGGGCCGCACGGTGGTGCTCGATTTTCAGCTCGCAGCGGACGCCGTGGCGCTTCCGGGCGTGGCCATCGAGGCGAGTCCCGATCCGTTGCTCGATCCGCGGGCTCCCCAGGCCATCCAGCATATCAGTGCCGACGACCTGCGTACCCTGCCGCTGACCACGCTGCAGGAAGCCGTGCAGATCCAGGCCGGCATCGTCGAGGGCTCGTTTCGGGGAGGCCGCGTCGGCCAGGAAGCGCTCGTCCTCGACGGGCTCGGATTCAAGAACCAGTTCGACGCCGGCTCGGGTCAGCTGGGTATCCGGATTCCCACGGCCGCGATTGAGGAGGCGTCCGTCGTCACCAATGGTTTTTCGGCCCAATATGGGCAGGCGTTGAGTGGGATCGTCACCGCGGCGACGCGTGACGGGGGCGAGCGGATCTCCGGCGCAGTCGGGTATGACACCGACCGCCCGCTGCCTGACGGATGGGACGTCGGGCTGGATCGGATCACCGCATCCATCGGCGGACCGATCGTGGGGCCGGTCCGCTTCTTCGTCGCCGCCGAGGCACAAGCACGGATCGACGACGATCCCGTGCATGCGCCGGCACCCTCCGATTCGCTCGACCCTCGCGCTGCCGAGCCGTGGTTGTTGCCCCACAACTCGGGCGAGCGCTACGACGTGCTGGGCAAGGTGACGGTTCCTCTGGGGACGCAGCAGGTCGTGCGCTTCACCGGCATCGTGTCCGATGCCCAGCGGTTGCTCTTCGATCCCGCACTCAAGTACACACCTGACGTGGGCTCCGGGGAGCGATTGACGGGAAGGCTGGCCATGCTGCACCTCAGGCACGCAAGCCCCCCGGAGGCGGGGACGACATTGGTGGCCGATCTGCGAGCCGGGTATTTCCACAAGGAGGCACTCCGCGCACCGGTGCTCGACGCGCCGGATCGCGAGTTCGGCGGGTTCACCTTTGCGCGATGGTCCTTCGCCGGCGAGGAGATTGCGCAGAGCCGTGATACCGTCACGGCGGCCGACGCGATCCCGGGCTTCCGGGAGCCAGAGTACTCTGCGGTTACGCCGTACGGAGTGCCGGCCTTCTTTCAGACGGCGTCCCCCCGCGGCGAGTTGCTCTGGAACCGGTTTCGCGAAGCGCGGGTGCGGCTCGATCTCCTGATCGGACCGGGCACGGACACCGACATCCGGTTCGGTGGAGAGTACGTTGCGCAGCGGATCGAAACGTTTTCGCGGCTCGAGGGCTACCGCGCAGTCGCGGACACCGTGCCCGCACCCACGGGCTCGAGGTTCGATCCGTACCAGACCGCGGGGTATGTCGAGCTCCAACACCGTGCGGGAGACATCACCCTGACTGCCGGGCTCCGGGCTGACGTCTTCAACGGGCGGAGCGCGGTCGAGGAGGGGCGGTCCGAGCGGCAGGTCGCGCTCGGCCCGCGCCTCGCCGCCTCGACAGCTCTGGGACCGGCGACAGTCGTCGCCAGCTGGGGCCGCTTCGCGCAGCCCCCGGACTTTCAGTACCTCGTCGATGCTGCGTTCGACGACACCCTGCGCACGGGCCGCTTCCGGCGCGGCAACCCCGCGCTCGGCTTCGAGACGAGCACGCAGTACGAGCTGCAGGTGCGCCTCCGGCCTGCCGATCGGGTCGGGGTCCGCATCGGTGCCTATGTCAAACGGCTGGACGGGCTGGCTGCGTCGATCCCGCTCGGGTTTGACCCGGACAGCGCCATCTTCGCCAGCGGGGACTACGGCAATGTTCGCGGGGTCGAGCTCACGATCGAGCGTGAGTTCGATGGCATCTTCGGTGCGCGCCTTGGATACGTGCTGCAGGAAGCGGAGGCGACTGCCACCAATGCCCGCGACCTGTACCGGCGGTTGCAGATTGGCGACGACGGCGACACGCTGCTGCCACCGGACGTCGAGTTCCCGCTCGACTACGATCGGCGACACGCCATCACCGGCGTCCTGCGGGCGCGAGCGCCGACGTCGGCGGGATCCCTGCTGGCTGGCACGCTGGTGTCCGGTGTGGGGCGTTGGGGCTCGGGGCTGCCGTTCACCAGGACGACACTCTCGGGCGACACCCTGATCGGACTGCCGAACTCCGACCGGTTACCGAGCGAGTTCACGCTCGACGTGCTCGTGCGGCGCGATGTTCGCCTCTGGAACGTACGTTTGGGCGTGTATGTGGATGTTCGCAACGTGACGAACCACCGAAACGTCGTCGCGGTGCGCCGGGATACCGGCGAGCCGGGGCCAACCGATCCGGTGCTGCAAGGCATGGCAGAGGCGGCGTACCTCGCCAATCCCCAAGCCATCCCGTATGAGTCCCCTCGCTACCGTCCCTGGGCCGACCTGGACGGCAACGGGCTGATGTCGGGACCGGAGGAGTTGCTTCCCCTGTATCAGCGTGCTGCCCGTGACTTCGCCCAGCCATTGTTCTACTACGGCGCCCCTCGGCTCGTCCGCCTCGGGATCGAGCTCGCGTTCTGACCGCTTGCTTGTAGCGATCCACATGCAGTGCACATCTTCCACAAGCGAAGGCACACAGCCATGTTGGCAACTTGTGGATATGGGGAGATGCATCGGTGGTTGTGTCGATGAGCGCTGAGGCACGGCAGGCACGGGAGCTGATCGCGGAGGCTGGCTCGATCCTCGTGCTCACGGGCGCCGGAATGTCTCAGGAATCCGGGGTGCCCACATTTCGCGATGCGCAGACGGGCCTGTGGGCACGCTACGATCCCACGGAGTTGGCAACTGAGGACGCCTTTCGTCGCCACCCGGCCCGGGTATTCGGCTGGTACGTGTGGCGCTACCGGCTGGTCAGCCGAGCGAAGCCCAACGCGGGACACACGGCGCTCGCCCTGCTTCAGGACGGGCTCGTCCCTGGGGGACCTGCTGCGTTCACCCTCGTCACGCAGAACGTGGATGGTCTCCATCAGCGGGCCGGCAGCAGAGCCGTGATCGAGTTGCACGGTTCGCTGCGTAGATTTCGCTGTCTCGACCGCGGTCATCCGTTCGACCCATCGCGTCTCGCGGATCTCGCGACACCGGACCAGCGCGAGGTCGAGCCACCTCCGTGCGACGTGTGCGGCAGTCCGGTCCGCCCCGACGTGGTGTGGTTCGGCGAGGTGCTGCCTCAGGCGGCGCTCGATGCCGCGTATGTGTGCGCACGCACGTGCGACGTCATGCTCGTCGTGGGTACCTCGGGGGTGGTGTATCCCGCGGCTGGGCTGCCGGAGGTCGGGCTCCACCGCGGCATTCCCGTGATCGAGGTCAGCCCACGGCCGACTCCGTTCACTCCACACGTCACTCTGTCCTGGGCGTCCACGGCGGCGGTCGCGCTGCCGCAGCTCGTGACCGCCCTTCGCGTGCCATGACCAGAAACCCCTCCTTCCGCAGGACCAAGATCGTCGCGACGCTCGGCCCCGCCTCGGCAGACCCTTCGGTACTGCGCCGGTTGCTGGAAGCGGGCGTCAACGTGGTGCGCATCAACAGCTCGCACGGAGATCCCGCGATCTGGGCCGGGTGGATCGATGACGTCCGCGCGGTTGCGGCCGATCTGCACCGGTACGTGGGAGTGCTCGTGGACCTGCAGGGACCGCGGATCCGGGTGGGTGATCTGCCGGAGCCAGTTACGCTGGCAGTGGAGCAACCTGTGGTGTTCGCCCCCGAAGCCGACGCTGGCGCCGGTGAGTTGCCGACGACCTACGCCGCGCTGGCCGACGATGTGGGGGTGGGCGATCTCATCCTGCTCGACGACGGTCTGCTGGCGGTCGAGGTGACACGGGTGGACGGTAGCCGCGTGAGCGCGATAGTACGGCAGGGCGGGCTGCTCCGGAGTAACAAGGGCATGAACCTCCCGGGGACCAAGGTCAGCGCGCCGACGCTGGCGGAGGCGGATCGGGAACACCTGGCGATCGCCGTCGAGAAGCAGGCTGACTACGTGGGCGTCTCGTTCGTGCGCACGGTGGAGGATGTGACGGCGGTGCGGGCACTCGTGCCGTCGACGGTGCGGCTCGTCGCGAAGATCGAGAAGGCGGCGGCGATCGAAGATCTGGACAGGATCATCGATGCAACGGATGCGCTGATGGTGGCCCGCGGCGACTTGGGGGTTGAGCTGCCGTTCGAGGAGGTACCGCTCGTCCAGAAGCAGCTGATCCGGGAGGCGAATCATCGCGCCACTCCGGTCATCACGGCTACCCAGATGCTGGAGTCGATGATCAACCATCCACGGCCGACGCGGGCCGAGGCCTCGGACGTCGCCAATGCCATCCTCGACGGCACGGACGCCGTCATGCTCTCGGCGGAGACGGCGATCGGGGCGTACCCCGTGGAGTCCGTGCGTGCAATGGCCCGGATCATCCACGAAGTCGAGGAGTCTCTGTTGAGCGATCCGGGTGCGCGCCGCCGCCGGGGGACCGCGCCCGATGGCGCGAGGCCGTCGGTGGATGACGCGATCGCATATGCGACCACCGTCGCCTCGGAGATGCTCGCTGTGCCGCTGATCGTCTGCTTCACCTCCAGCGGCTTCACGGCTCGCAAGATCGCCGCGAACCGTCCGGCGATGCCAATCGTCGGCCTGTCCACCGAGCAAGACACCGTGCGAGCGCTCACGCTGGTGTGGGGGGTGGGCCCGATGCTCGTCGAGGGGCTGCCGACCTATGAGGAGATGCTCACCATCGCGCGCGATCGGCTGCTGGAGCTCGGTGTAGTCCGGTCGGGTGACTCGATCACCGTGACGGCCGGCGTCCCGTTTCACCAGCCCGGTACGACGAACCTGCTCAAAGTCGAGACCGTGTGAGCGGACGGCTCACCGTGCTGGGGTCGGGCACGTCGTTCGGGGTGCCCGTCATCGGGTGCGACTGTGCGGTCTGTACCTCGGAGGACCCCCGGGACCGCCGAACGCGAACCGCAGCTCTCGTCGAGGTCGGCGGCCTGCGGTTGCTGGTCGACACGCCGCCGGAACTCAGGCTGCAACTCGTCAGGGCCGGGGTGCCGGGAATCGATGCCGTGCTCTACACGCACGAGCACGCCGATCATGTCGCGGGTATCGACGATCTACGGGCATTCTCGGTTCGAGGTGGGAGGCTCCCCGTGCACGGACCTGCGGCAACCCTGCGCGAGCTCGAGCGCCGATTCACCTACATCTTCGACGAGCGCGAGCCAGTCCCGGGCACGAGTAAGCCACGGCTGCATGCCGTCCCCGTGCAACCGTACGAGGCCATCACCGTGGAGGGTGTGGTCGTCGTGCCGATCCCGGTGGACCACGGTGGCTCCGAGGTCTACGGATACCGATTTGGCGAGGCGGCGTACGTCACGGACGCGAAGACCGTATCGGAGTCCGCAGTCGCCGCGCTGCGCGGCGTAGACATCCTGGTCCTCAACGGGCTGTTCGAGCGTCCGCACCCCACGCACCTCTCGATCCCGGAGGCGATCGACGTCGCGCGCGCGATCGGAGCCCGGCGCACGGTGCTCACCCACCTCACGCATCGGTACGCCCACCGCGAGTTGGTGGCCCGCCTTCCCGACGGGGTGGAGCCGGCGTACGACGGGATGTCCCTGCAGTTTTGACGCGTGTGCACACGGGTGGTAAATTCAACTCTGACAACCAGCTAGGGTATGCGGAGACGGTCTCGCCGTCGATCCGTTCCGGCCCCGCCCGTTGCGGCGGGGCCTCGTGTCCGCGAGTCGCCGGCCAGGCGGCTGCGGAGGGAAGGAGGGCTCATGCCGCACGTTCGAGACGACAAGCCGGTGATCATTATCGAGAAGTCGGGAGGTGGCTTCGGCGGGTTCCTGCTCGGAATGCTCATTGGGGCTGGCGCCGCCTTGTTGTTCGCGCCGCAGTCGGGCGAGGAAACCCGCGAGCGCATCCGGGAGCGTGGCCGCAAGCTCAAGGATGATGCAAGAGCGCGCGCCGACGAGCTCCAGGATCGGTTCGAGGAGGGCTACGAGACAGCGCGGCAGCGGCTCGAGGAGGGGTTCGATTCAGCCCGCGAGACGCTGCGATCGCGGCGGGATGATGCGCGCGATGCCCTCGACGCAGGCCGGGCCGCGGTGCACTCCGCCCGCGACGAGCTCGAGCGCCGGCTCGCCGACGCCCGAGCCGAACGGCACGCCGAGGAGGAGGAAGCGGAGGAAGCGGAGGAGGCCGAAATGACCTGACCGCGCTCTGACGCGGGTTCATGCCGTCAATATCCCGTCGGGGCTGGGCATTCTCGCCCCTCGGATTCCTTCGCCGCGTACTCGCCGAGGCGTACGAGGACAAGATCCTGTTCTTGGGCAGCGCCATGACGTTCGACGCACTGCTGGCCTCGGTGCCGCTGGTGCTGCTCCTACTGTCCGCGCTGGGCTACTTCGTGCACTCGGGCGAAGAGGCCATGGCGGACATTCTTGGTCTGCTCAACCGGATGCTGCCGTCGTCCGACGGCCGCACGGGCGAGCCTCTCGGACGGGCCGAACAGATCATACGGGAGATCATGGAGAGCAGGGGCCAGCTCTCCGTCTTCGGCATCCCGCTCTTCTTGGTGCTGGCCACGCGCTTCTTTGCCGGTACCCGTGCAGCGCTGAACGAGGTGTTCGATACGACCGAGAACAGATCGTTCGTGCGAGGTAAGCTGGTCGATCTCTACCTCGTCGTGATCACGACCGTGCTGGTGGTCGCGAACGCGTTCGTGACCGTACGCTTCGCGAACGATCCCTGGCTCGGGCGGTTCGCGGGCACCCTGTCCACCTATGCGCTCGGGGTGGCGCTCTTCTTCATCATCTACGCCGTTGCCCCCACGCGCTCCATGCGTTGGGACACGACGCTCGTTGCGGCGGCGGTGGCGTCGCTGGGATTCGAGCTCGCCAAGCGGCTGTACAGCATCTATCTGTCTCAGTTCACCAACATCGAGAACCTCATCTCCAACGCCAACGCCATCGCCGCCTTGCTGTTCGTGTTGTGGGTCTACGCGATCGCCTGCAACTTCCTGCTCGGCGCAGAAGTCGCCGAGGCATACGACCTCGCGCGTCGCCAGCACGAGCAACGGGAGATCCTCGGCTGAGCGCGTCGGGCGAGCGGGAAGCCGCGAGAAGGGAGGGGACGTGCCGGCTGAGCGTATCATCGATCTGAGAAGCGATACCGTGACGCGGCCCTCGGCGGGGATGCGTCGTGCGATGGCCGAGGCGGAAGTGGGCGACGACGTCCTCGACGGCGATCCCACGACGCGCCGCCTCGAGGAACGGATCGCGGAGCTGATCGGCTGCGAGGCGGCGCTGTTCTTCCCGTCGGGCGTGCAGGCGAATCAGACCGCCATCTGGCTCCACGCCGAGCGCGGTACGGAAGTGCTCCTCGAGGCGACGGCGCACTTGGTGCTGTACGAGATGGCCGGGATTGCGGGCCTGGCCGGAGCGCAGATTCGCCCGGTGCGGACCCCAGACGGTGTGCTGACCGCCGCGTTGCTGCGGGAGGCCTGGCCGGCTGCGTCGCCGCACGTGCCGCGCCTCTCGGCGCTGGCGGTCGAGAACACGCACAATGCGGCTGGCGGCCGCGTGATGCCGCTGCCGGTCTGGGAAGAGATCGTGGCGCTGGCGACCGAGCGGGGCGTGCGTCTCCATCTCGACGGGGCGCGCGTGTGGCATGCGGCGGTCGCGCAGGATCTCGCGCCCGCGCAGGTGGCGCGCGGAGCATCCTCGGTCATGGTGTCACTGTCGAAGGGCCTCGGATGCCCCGTCGGCAGCTGCCTGGCGGGTAGTGCCGCCTTCATCGGGGCGGCACGGGAGGTGCGACGGCGATTCGGCGGCGCGATGCGCCAGTCCGGCATTCTCGCGGCGGCGGGTCTGTACGCGCTCGACCACAACCTGGGCCGTCTCGCGGAGGATCACGCGAACGCCCGCCTGTTGGCGGAGCGACTGGCTGGCCATCCGAACGTCCGACCGCTGTCTCCCGACACGAACATCGTGATGCTGGATCTGACTGGGGAGGCGATGACGGCGGACTCGGTATTGCCGGTGCTGGCCGATGCCGGCGTGCGCGTCGTGCCCTTCGGGCCGAAGCGTCTTCGGGCAGTGACCCACGTGGACGTGTCCCACGACGACGTGCGGTGGGCGGCCGACACGATCGCGCAGGTTCTCGCATAGCGCACTGTCGCTGCCGACGGACCGGTTGCGCCAGCCCCTGAATCGTGGATAATTCGGCCCGCGCGCGCCATTGGGTGGAGATCGATCGCGGTCGGGAAGGCAAGAACGCATGAGGAGTGCATGCACATCATCGTAGTCGGAGCGGGGGAGGTCGGTTACCACGTCGCCGAGCGCCTGTCGGCGCAGCAGCACGACGTGGTGATCGTGGACGTCGAGCCGCACCGGCTCGAGTACGTTGCCAATCACCTCGATGTGGGAGTCGTCGAGGGAAGCGGTACGAGCCAGGCCGTGCTCGAAGAAGCCGGGGTGACGCGGGCCGAGTTGCTGCTCGCCGTGACCAACGTCGATGAAGTGAATCTCGTGTCCTGCATGAGTGCCCGTGCGGAGCCGGGGCTGATGAAGGTCGCCCGTGTCTCCAATCCCGACTTCTATCGCGATGCGCGGAATCTGAAGCCTGACATCTTCGGCGTGGACGTGCTCATCAACCCGGAGCGCGAGCTGGCGCTGGAGACCATGCGGCTGCTCCAGTCGACGGCGGCGTCGGACGTCGCCGTCTTTGCTGGGGGGGCGGTGCAACTGCTCGGTGTGGTGGTGCCCGAAGATGCACCGGTCGCGGGGCAGCGCCTGGTGGATCTGGCGGCGAAGTACGGCAACCGGCCGATTCTCACGGTCGCGATCGAACGCAACGGTGAGACGATCGTCCCGAGCGGCACGACGGAAATTCGGGTGGGGGATCATCTGTACGTGGCGGCCAAGGCCGACGAAGTCCCGGCGTCGCTCGAGCTGATCGGGTACGAGCCCACCAAGGTACGGCGTGTGATGATCACCGGGGGGAGTACGGAGGCCTACTACCTCTCGCAGATGCTCCAGCAGCACCACGTCCAGACCACGCTGCTCATCGCCGATCGCCAGCGCGCGCAGGAGATGGCCGAAGAGTTGGACCGGGTGCTGGTGCTGCACGGTGACGCGACGGATGTGGAGCTGCTCGAGCTCGAGGGCGTCGGTGGGACCGATGGGTTCGTGGCGCTCACCGAGCACGACGAGACGAACATCCTGTCGTCGTTGGTCGCGAAGCGAGCCGGTGCCAGGCAGGTCATCACGCTGGTGAACAAGCGCGACTACATCCCGCTCGCTCGCCACATCGGGCTCGATGCCGCCGTGAGCCCCCGGCTGTCAGCCGCCAATGCGATCCTGCGCTACGTGCGCCGGGGTAGCGTCACGCGTGTCGCGACGTTTGCCGGCAGCGATGCCGAGGCGATCTCGTTCGAGGTCACCGCTGCCTCGCCGCTCGTCGGGAAGTCCTTGGCCGCCGCCGCGTTCCCAACTGGATCCATCGTCGCCGCGATCGTGCGGGGTGCTGACGTGATCGTGCCCCGCGGCACCGATGAGATCGCCGAGGGTGACACCGTGATCGTGTTCACGCTCCCCGAGGCGCTGCAGGACGTCACGGAGCTCTTCCCGACGTGAACCTGCGGGAGGTTCTGCACATCGTCGGTGCCCTGCTGATGTGGACGGGGGCGGCCATGCTGGTGCCGGCCGGTCTCGGAGCGACGGAGGGGCTTCTCGTACCATGGCTGGGGTCGGCACTCGGGACGATGCTGATCGGGCTGGCACTATGGCGGCTCACACCCCGCGAGGTAGCCATCAACCCGCGTGAGGGAGTCGCGATCGTCGGCTTGGGGTGGCTGGCGGTGGTGACCGCCGGCGCGGTTCCGTTTCTCGCGACGGGGACGACAGGCAGCCCAGCGGCGGCGTTCTTCGAGTCGGTATCGGGGTTCACGACCACTGGTGCTACCGTGTTCGCCGTGATCGAGGACTTGCCGCGCAGCATCCTGCTCTGGCGCAGCATCTCCCACTGGCTCGGAGGCATGGGCATCATCGTTCTCGGTGTCGCCATCCTGCCCCTCCTGGGCATGGGCGGCGCCCAGTTGTTCCGCGCGGAGGCGCCGGGCATTCCCTCCGACCGACTGCGGCCGAGGATCGCCTCCACCGCCCGTCTCCTGTGGGTGGTGTACGCGCTCCTCACGGCGGTGCTGGCGGGGGTGTACGTACTGCTTGGGATGAGCGTCTTCGAGGCCGTCAATCACGCCATGAGCTGCCTCGCGACGGGCGGCTTCTCGACGCGCACGGCCTCCCTGGCAGCATATTCGGCCCAGATCCAGTGGGTTACCATCGCGTTCATGCTCATGGCCGGTACGAACTTCACGCTCCACTACCGCCTACTTGCCGGGCGGTGGCAAGCCTGGATCGGGGACGAAGAGTGGCGGTGGTACGTGGGGTCGCTCGGGTTTGCCTGGCTTGCCGTGTTCCTGGCGCGCGGATTCACCAGCGGCCTGTGGGGAGGTGACGCGATCCGGGAAGCCGTGTTCAATGTCACCGCGGTGCACACCACGACGGGCTTCGCGACAGCCGACTTCGCGGCATGGCCGGCCGTTACGCAGGCGCTCATGCTCGGGCTCATGTTCATGGGAGCGATGGGCGGCTCGACGGGTGGGGGCTTCAAGACCGTGCGCACCGGGGTAGTGCTCAAGCACGTGGCCGGCGAGATCCGCAAGGTGTTGCATCCACAGGCGGTGGTCGTGACCAAACTTGGCGGCCGCGCGATTCGCCCGGAAGTTCTGCACAACGTGCTCGCGTTTCTCGCCCTGTATGTCGTCACGCACGGCATCGGTACCCTCTGCATCGCGGCGATGGGATACGATCTGGTAACGTCGCTGTCGGCAGCGCTGGCGGCGATGTCCAGCATCGGCCCGGGACTCGGCGAGGTGGGCCCGGTGGCCAACTACGGTCACATGAACGGCACGGCGCTCACCGTGCTGTCCGTGCTCATGCTGCTCGGCAGGCTCGAGTTCTACACGATTCTCGTCTTGCTCATGCCGGCCACCTGGAGCGGGTTCAGCGCCGGACGCCGCACCATGAGCGTCGAGGCCGTCGAGAGCGGGGTCCCGGACCTTCCCCTGCCACACCGGAGGGATCGGGGCTAGCTTACGAAGTGCCCCAGGTCCGGGGGGCGGGCGCGCGTGAACCGCGTCAGGACCGTGAAGGTAGCAGCGCTAAGCGATGTCGCACGTCGCTCCGGGGCGCCTGGGGCACACACCACACGCCATCCAATGACCTATCTCGCTCTCGCCCGGAAGTACCGACCCAAGCGCTTTGCCGACCTCGTCGGCCAGTCGCACGTTGCGGCCGGGCTGGCCGGCGCGATCGTGCGCGACCGGGTTGCGCACGCGTATCTGCTGACCGGGCCGAGAGGGATCGGCAAGACCAGCGCCGCCCGGATCCTCGCGATGGCGCTGAACTGCGAGCGCCGTGGCGACGCCGAGCCTTCCGGGGAGCCGTGCGGATCGTGCGATTCCTGCCGCCGCATCTGGTCTGGTGGCGCCAACCTTGACGTCGTCGAGATCGATGCGGCGAGCAACCGCGGGGTCGACGACGCGCGTGAGTTGCGCGAGCGGGCTACCTACGCGGCCAGTGCGCCCGGGCGCCACAAGATCTACATCATCGACGAAGCCCACATGCTGACCCGGGAAGCGTGGAATGCGCTGCTCAAGATCCTCGAGGAGCCGCCGCCGGGTGTGGTCTTCGTGTTTGCGACGACCGAGCCACAGAAGATCGCCAACACGGCAGCGCCGGTGTTGAGCAGGGTGCAGCGGTTCGATTTCCGCCGGCTCGGTCCGACGACGATCGTCGAGCGGCTGCAGTACGTCGTGGAGGCCGAGGAACTCGATGTGGAGCCGGATGTGCTTCTGCTGCTGGCGAAGGTCGCACGGGGCGGCATGCGCGATGCGCTCTCCCTGCTCGATCAGGTGATAGCCTTCGGGGAGGGCCGGATCACGACGGCACGGGTGCGTGACACGTTGGGGCTGATCGACGACGAGACGTACGCCGAGTTGTTGGATCTGGTGGCGGAGCGCCGGGCCGCCGACGTCTTCCCGTTCGTGAGCCGTCTCACGGATGGAGGGATCGACCTCGCGGAATTCGTGGGCGGTGCGGGCGATACGCTCCGGTCGCTCCTCATCGATCGGCTTGGTGGGGAGCCGGAGGGGCTCACCGAGACGCTCAGGGACGCGATCCGACGCAGGGGTGATGACCTCGGGTCGGGTGACATCGTGCGAATGCTAAAATTGCTGGGCGAGGCGGAATCGAGCATCCGGCGGAGCCCGAATGCCCGGCTGCAGGTGGAGATGCTGCTGCTGCAGTGGTGCCTGCTGGACCGAACCGTCGAGCTGGCCGAGGTGCTGGAGCGTCTCGG
>Ga0209536_100000719_pt1 | contig 54535 bp, 53 predicted proteins | sample DeeMarSeWOR28_12_FD_187461 | JGI IMG/M metagenome (GOLD analysis project Ga0209536, IMG submission 187461) | Marine sediment microbial communities from White Oak River estuary, North Carolina - WOR-2-8_12 (SPAdes) (version 2) | ecosystem: Environmental > Aquatic > Marine > Intertidal zone >... | reverse complement strand
TGTGGACGTTCGTGTCATCGCGGCGACGAACAAGGATCTGGAAAAGGAGATCTCCGCGGGCCGCTTCCGGCAGGATCTCTACTTCCGGCTCAACGTGATCCCCATCCACCTCCCCCCCCTGCGGGAACGGGCCGAGGACATCCCCATCCTGGCAGACCATTTTCTCGGCAAATACCCCCGGGGGGACGGCAGGAGAGCTCACGGGTTCCGGCCGGAGGCGATGGAAATCCTGAAACGGTACCCCTGGCCCGGAAACGTGAGGGAACTGGAGAACCTGGTGGAGCGCCTCGTCGTCCTGTCCCGGGACGGGTGGTTCGAGAGGAAAGACCTGCCGCCGGCGATGGTTCCGCGGAAGGACAGGGCCGGCGGCATGGCCGCGGAGAACCTGCGGATCGGAGGGATCGATTTCCGGAAAGCCAGGGAGGATTTCGAGAACGGCCTCATCCGGGAAGCCCTCTCTCTCTGCGGCGGGAACAGGAACAGGGCGGCAGCCCTCCTCGGGCTGAAACGGACGACGCTCCTGGAAATGCTCAAGCGGAAAAAATTGCATGGCCCATAATTGTCAGGCAGCACCCCCCTCGCCAAAATCTTGACACCCCGGATTCTTCTTCCCTCCCGACGCTGCTAAAGATTCAATATCCATATCAGCAAGTTACGCATAAAGTACCCCATGGCACGCATGTTGCTCCCTACGTGACCATCCCTTTTTCGGAACGTACTTCACAGAAGGGAGGGATACGATGGGACGCAACGTCGCTCTCCGAACCGCGGAAAGGCGCCAGGCAAAACCTCTGCCTTTTCCCGACCGGGAGACCCTGGTAAACGAGTTCCTCCCCGGGATCCGGTATCACGCCAGTTCCCTGAAGCTCCGTCTTCCGCAGAATATCGAAATGGACGATCTCGTCAGCTCGGGCGTCGTCGGGCTGCTGGACGCAGCGGAAAAATTCGACTCCTCGCGCGGGATCAAGTTCAAGACATACGCCGAGTTCCGCATCCGCGGTGCCATGCTCGACTACCTTCGCGAGATGGACTGGTTCTCCCGCGCCGCGAGACAGAACGCGAACCGCCTGGGGAATGCCTACGCGCGGCTGGAGGCCACCCTGGGCCATCCTCCCGGGGAGGAGGAGGTCGCGGCCGAGCTGAAGATCTCGGTCGCCGAGCTGCATAAACAGCTCGCGCTCTACGCCGGCCTCTCCGTCCTGTCGATGGATGACCCCGAGGACGATTACAACGGAACCGCCGCCAGCGTCCAGAAGGCCCTGTCCGAGGCCGCCAGGGAAGAGGTACACAAGGGCGAACTCCTCCGGGACCTCAAGGAGGTCCTTTCCAAGGCGATCGACGTGCTGCCGGAGAGGGAGAAGCAGCTGATCGCACTGTACTACTACGAAGAGCTCACGATGAAGGAGATCGGCGCCATATTCGGCCTGGGCGAGCCGAGGGTCTGCCAGCTTCACGCGCAGGCCGTCCTCCGGCTGCGGGGAAAACTCCGTTCCCAGCGGGAGAGGTAGGGGCTCCGGAGAGAGAGGTCACCCTTCCGGGAGTTTCTCCTCCCCGCTGCGCAGGGATCCGATCCGCGCCCGGAACCTCTCGACATCCCGCACCGATTCCATATATTTGGCCTGTGCGTTGTCCAGGTGCCGCCCGAAAATGCGGAAATTGTCCGCGAACCGCTCGAAGTCCTTTCCCACCCTTTCCAGCAGGTCCTGGATCTCCCGGGTCTTCTGCTCGATCTTGAACCCGCGGAACGCGAACGCGAGCGCCTGCAGGTAGGCGAAGAAGCCGTTCGGCGACGTCGGGATCACCTGGAGCCTCAGCAGTTGCTCGTGAAGCGTCCGGTCCCGAAGCAGGAGGTAATAGACAGACTCCGCGGGGACGAAGAGAAACGCGAAATCGAGCGTCTTGGGAGGCCGGATGTATTTCACCCGGATCGACTCGGCCTGGGTGAGCACGTCTCTCGCGAAGGCCTTCTCGTGGTCCCTGCGCGCCCCCTCTTCCACTTCCCCTTCCAGGAGAGGCAGGGCGTGTGCCATGGGAAACTTGGCGTCGACGCAGACGAACTGGCTCCGGTCGGGACGCACGAAGATCGCCGCGTCGGCCCTCTCCCCCCACTCCATCTGATACTGCAGATCGAACATCTCCGTGTGGGAGCCGAACAGGTCGGAGAGCATCTGCGAGAGGGTCAGCTCCCCGAAGGCGCCCCTGGCCTTCGGCTGGGTGAGGAGAACGTTGAGCTGGCTGATGTCCCGGGAAAGGAGGACCATCTGTCCCGTCGCAGCCCCCAGCTCCTTCAGATGCGACGCGACCTGGTCGAACCCCCTGACGTTCCGGTCCGCCGTCTCCGACAGTTCCCGGGCCATCTCCCCGCGAATTTCGGCGAGCTTCTGCTCGATCCGGCGGGAAATGCCGTCCACCCCCTGGAGGATGTTCTCCGAAACCTCCTGGCGAAGCCGTGCCGTGGCATCCGCATGCCCCCGCGCAAGGTCCAGCGCGCTCGAACGCAGCGCGTCGGAGAATCCCCTTTCCATGCGGTCCAGCTTGTCGTGCAGGGGCGTCGGTCGGCGAAGGAGAACGACGACGAGGGTGGCCACCGCCACGATCAGCGTGAGTACGGGGAGAAGTTCCATGGTAATATAGTTCGCCTCTGGACCGACACCGGTTGCCGTTCCGGACCGGATACCCGGAAGAGTAGCACAAGGGAACGCGTCAAGGGGGAGCGGTGCGGGTCCCAAAGAAAGTGGCCATCTTCGGATTCAACCTGTGCGCATCCGTTTTCCTCGGGTTGTGCGTCTACGGATTGCTGATCTATTCCGAAGGGGCGAAGCGCCCTCCCCCCGGGACGCTCCTCATGTGGGTTCTCTTCGCCTCGGGCATCGTCGGTTGCATCGTCGGTATCTGCTTCTTCGGCAGCGAATGGGACAGACGCAACGCAGAAGAGGCGAAAACCAGAAACCCTTCGAACAAACCCTGACGTCCGGCCGGCAGGATCACCCGGGGACCGCCTGCCTCCGCCGGAGCAGAGCGCGAACCGACTCCTCCGGCGTTTCGCGTTCCCCAAGCGGAAGACCGGGAACCTGCGGGTGCAGCTGCCCGAACGTGGGCTTTTCCTTGCGGTAAAGAACTCCCAGCGGGATTCTTTCCTCCCATTCGAGCGCAAGGGTCATGGCCTTTCCCCGGTCCGTCACATCGTGGTCGGGGGGCAGTCTGTGCACCATCTTCCCATACCACTGGTACGTGTTCTTCTTGTTGAACGTAACGCACGGCTGCAGGATGTCGACGAGGGCGAAGCCCGGGAAGCGGATCGCCTGAAGCATCAGGTCGGAGGTCAATTCCGGATCTGCCGCATACCCCCGCGCCACGAAACCGCACCCGAGCGCCAGGGCGACCGCCAGCGGAGGAAACGGTCCCGATATCACACCCGCCCGCTGAAGCGAACCGGTCCAGCCGGCGTTCGCCGTGGGGGACGGCTGCCCCTTCGTCAACCCGTAGACCTGGTTGTCGTGGACGAACAGCGCGATGTCGACGTTTCTGCGGATGTTGTGGAGGAAATGGTTTCCGCCCTCCCCGTAGATGTCGCCGTCCCCGCTCGTGACAATGACCGTGAGCCCCGGGTTGGCCATCTTGATCGCCGCCGCCGCGGGAAGGGCCCTGCCGTGCAGTCCGTTGAACACGTTGACGTCTACGGAATGCGGAAGCTTCGCCGCCTGCCCGATGCCGGAGACGAGGACGATCTCGTGTTTCTCCCTTCCGGTCGCCTCCAGCGCCATCGTGACCGCGTTCAGGATCCCGAAGTTGCCGCACCCGGGACACCACGCGTTTTCGAAGTCCGTTTCGTACTTGCCTGTCATAGTCTGCTCCTTACGTCCCGCGCCAGCGCTGCGGGGGTGAACGGCAGGCCGTCGTACCGCGAGACCGTCCCGTCGATCCTCACGCCGCATTCGCTCCGGATCACCCGGGCAAGCTGGCCGCGGGCATTGTTTTCCACCGTGAGCGCAGCCCCGAAGCGGGGGACGATCCCCGCGATCTCCTCCGCAGGGAACGGCCACACCTGCCGCAGGTGCACCGTTGCCACGTTCCGGCCCTCCCGGGCGAGGATCCTCCGGGTCTCCTCGATCACCTCTTTCGTCGATCCGAAGCCGATCAGGACCAGGTCTCCGTTCGGCGGCCCCGTAAACAGAGGGGGAAGGGTCTTCCCTGCCAGCGTCACCCCTTTGCGAAGCCGCTTCTCCACCATCCGGACGCGCGTCGCGTGGTCTTCCGTAAGATGCCCGTCCTCCGTATGTTCGTCGCTGTCGACCACGACGGTGATCCCGGGCTCCCCCGGCACCGCCATCGGGGAGATGCCGCTTTCCGTATAGGCGTGGCGGAGATACTTCCCCTGCTGCGAACGGGGAATCGAATCGCCGCGGACGATGTGGCGCCGTATGGGGCGCACGAACAGGCTCTCCGGGTCGATATCCACGACCGTGTCCGCGAGGTACTGGTCGGTCAGGAGAAAAACGGGCACCTGGAATTCCTCGGCCAGGTCCATCGCGCGCTGCGCGAGGTCGAACGCCTCTTCGGGGGATCCCGGGGTGAGCACGAGACGGGGAAACTCGCCGTGGCCCGCGGACAGGACGAATTCCAGGTCCCCCTGTTCGGTCCGGGTCGGCATTCCGGTCGCCGGGCCGGGCCGCATCGCGACGGCGATGACCACGGGCGTCTCCATCATTCCGGCAAGCGATAACGCCTCGACCATAAGCGCGAACCCGCCTCCCGAGGTGGCAACGATGCTGCGCGCACCTGTGTAGGACGCACCGATCGCCATGGTAAGCGCCGCGATCTCGTCCTCGGCCTGCTCGAACACCAGTCCGACCGAGGGGCCCTCGTTCGCCAGAACGGACAGGATCCCCGTGCCCGGGGTCATCGGATACCCGGCTGCGAACTTGCATCCTCCCGCGATCGCGCCCAACGCAAGCGCCTCGTTCCCCGACAGGATGATCGGTCGCGAGTGGGGCCGGACGGGCAGGCGGAACCTCTTTCCGATCTCCTCCGGGAGGTTCTCTTTCGCCCAGTCCGCTCCGAGCCTTAAGGCCGCTCGGTTCTTCTCGACAAAATCCCCCTTGAAATCGGAGGCGAAAACGGCGTCCGCGGTCTCCAGGGGAATCCCCAGCGCGCAGGCGATCGCACCGGTCCCGGCGACGTTCGCAAGAATCGGACTTCCCGCCTGCACGGCCATCTCCTTGAGCGGTGCGCGGAAAAGCGGCGGATCGGCGGAAGGGACGTCGGCAAGGGCGAACCCGCCCTCACCGACAGCGGGCAGATCATCCGGCAGCAGGTCCGGGTTCAAGGCGAGAAGGACGTCCACCTCCTCCCTCCCCGCACGAACGGGTTCGGACCCGATCCGGATCCCCTGCGCGTTCCTCCCCCCACGGATCCGGCTCACATAATCCTGGGTAATGTGGAAACGATACCCGGCGCCTGCAACCATCCGCATGATCAGGTTGCTGACGGTATGCACCCCCTGGCCTGCGCCTCCCGTGACACGGATGTTGATGTCGATCCCCATGATGTTCGTCCCCTCCCATAACGATGACGGACCGGCCGCCGGAGTTGCGTGCGAAGTCTTCCTGCGGTTATTGCCCGGCGGCCTTCTTGGCGACCCGAGCGTTGAACTTGGCGAAGTCGACCGAAAACCTCTCGTGGGTCCCCTTCCCGATCACCTCCGCCTCGTCCCTTGCCTCGATCTCCCAAACGGTCCGGCGGCCGTCGACCCCGATGCACCGGACGTGGACAGAGACCTCCATTCCCGGAGGCGTCGCCGCGGTATGGGTCAGGTGGACGAGCGTCCCGACGCTCCCCTCCCCCGGGTCCATGTGCGGGGCCATCGCCTCGATGCACGCCCACTCGCACAGGCCCACCAGGAAGCCCGTGGCGAACACCTTCGGCATCTCCTGGAACGCCGGCGCCTCCGGATAGAGGTATGGCACCGTCTTGTTCTCGGGAACACGGTACTTGTGGACGTGTTGCAGCCCGACCTTCAGCGTCTCCTTCATCGGTCCCCCCCTGGTTTCCATGGAATGTGCGTGTCCGGGCCCCGGACAGAGCGCGGGACCCTCACCCGGAAACGATAGACGATATCCCCGCCGGGGTACAATGGGAGAAATGACAGGGAACCATCCGGAGAGGAGGGGACGTGGTGAAACCGCTGTCGGGAAAGAAAGTGCTGTTCGTCATCTGCCAGGAGGGTTTCCGGGACGAGGAGCTCTCCCATCCCCGGGAGGAACTGGTGGCAGCCGGCGCGGAGGCGAAGGTGGCCTCCCGGGAGAGGGCCCCCGCCGGGGGGATGCTCGGCGCCGTGGAGAACCCGGACCTCACGATCCGTGAGGCCAGGGCATCCGACTTCGATGCCGTGGTTGCGGTCGGGGGGCGCGGGACCCCGGAACACCTGTGGGCCGACGCGGACCTCCACAGGCTTCTTCGCGAGGCCCGGGAGGCCGGGAAGGTCGTCGGCGGGATCTGCCTCTCGGGGGCGACCCTGGCGATTGCGGGAGTGCTCAAGGGCGTGGAGTCCACCTGCTACGTGACGGACGCCTCGAAGAAGGAGATGGAAAAAGGTCAGGCCCTCTTCGTCGAGAAGCCGGTGGTGGTCTCGGGGAAGATCGTGACGGCCAACGGGCCGCCCGCAGCCCGGGATTTCGGGAAGGCGCTCGTCTCCGTGATGTCGAAAGGGTAAGATAGTGGTAATTCTCGGCGTACGCGCCGGTCGGCACAGGAGGAACGCAATGATTCCGGTCCCCGCGCATATTCGCTTCGCAGGGGTTCTTGCGATCGTTTGCATGGTCGGCGCGGCCTTCTCGGGATGCGGCGACAACGGCATCGGGAATGATGCAGGGTCGATCGCCGCCCTCGCGGGCGGCCCCGGCGGGCCCGGCTATTTCGACGGCTCCCCGTCGGACCCGGTCCGGTTCGACTCCCCCTCGGCCGTGGCCGTCACCACAACGGGGGACCTCTTCGTCGCCGACACGGAAAACCACGTGATCCGGAAGATCGACGCCTCGGGGAACGTCACCACCTTCGCGGGCGCATCCGGGGTGTCGGGGTCCGCGGACGGCACGGGGGCTGCGGCCCGGTTCAACAAGCCCGCGGGAATCATCGCCGACGGGACGACCCTCTACATATCGGACACGGGAAATCACACGATCCGCAAGATGGTTACCCCAAGCGGTATCGTCACCACGCTTGCCGGCACCCCGGGAACGGAAGGGTTTTCCGACAACCCCGCGGGGCCGGAAAATGTCCTGTTCCGGTCTCCCGGCGGAATCACCGTCGGCACAATCGGTCTGGAGAAATCCCTGTTGGTCGCGGACACGGGCAACCACAGCATCCGAAGGGTAACTCTCTCCGGGGCTACGTTTACCTATGCCGGTTCTGGGATCGCGGGCTTCGACAACGCGGTGGGCACAGCCGCGAGCTTCAACTCTCCCCGCGGCGTCACATTCGATGGAGCGTCGATCTTCGTCGCGGACACGGGAAACCACGCGATCCGGAAGATCATTCCCGCTGGAAGCGTCGGGAGCGTCAGCACGCTGGCCGGCGACGGTACTCCCGGGTTCCTGGACAACACGTCCGGGTTGTTCGCGCGGTTCTCCTCTCCCCGTTCCCTGATCGCCGTCGGAAGCACCCTCTTCGTCGCGGACACGGGGAATCACGTGATCCGGAGAGTGGTCACGACCGATTCCGGATTCGTCACCACCTTGGCGGGTCTCCCCCAGGTTTCGGGATTTTCCGACGGTTCGGGGAACGATGCCCGGTTCAACGGGCTCCAGGGAATCGGGATCCAGGACGGCATCGACACCCTCTTCTTTGTCGCCGACACGCAAAACCACGTCGTCCGGCAGGTCACCGTCGGGGGAGAGGTCACCACCGTCGCGGGAAATCCGCCGCAGGCGGGACTGGTCAATGCGACGGGAGAGAATGCACGATTCGACGCGCCCGCCGGGGTCGCCATCATCGGGGACGACGTGTTCGTTTCCGACCAGAGGACCGACACGATCCGCAAAATCACCTCTTCCGGGGTGGTCACCTCCTTGACGGGATCCGTCTTCAGCGCCCCGCAAGGAATCGTCGCGCAGGGAAGCGATCTCTACGTGGCCGATTCCGGGAACCACGCCATCCGGAAAGTCGACCCGTCCGGCGTGGTCAGCACCTTCGCCGGGAGCGACGCCGGGGTGGAAGGATTTGCGGACGGGTCCGGCCCGGCGGCCCGATTCCGGGCGCCGAAAGGAATCGCGACCGACGGTTCGTTCCTCTACGTCGCGGACACGGGAAACCACGCGATCCGCAAAATCGAACTCGGCACGGGGATCGTCACGACGGTTGCGGGAGACGGCCTATCCGGCATGCCGACGGACGCCCCTTCCCGATTCAGCAGCCCCGAGGGGGTCGCCGTTCTCGGCAGCGACCTCTACGTGGCGGACACGGGGAACCACGCGATTCAGAAAGTCACTCTGGCGGGCTCCGTCTCCACCTTCGCCGGAAGCGATGCGGGTGTGCCGGGGTTCGTCGACGACACCACGGGGTCGGCGGCCAGGTTCGATACGCCGCGGGGCATAGCGTCGGTCGATTCGATCCTGTACGTGGCCGACACGGGAAACCACGTCATCCGCACGATCAGCACGCTGCGCAAAGTGAATACCTTCGTCGGAAATCCCGAGGCGGCGACAACGAGGAACGGCGACTCGTCCGACGGGCTGATGAACGCCCCCGTCGGAATCACGGGATCGCCCGGGACGATCACCTTTACCGACATCCGGGAGAACGTCGTCCGCAGGATCCTCTTCTAGTCGAGAAGGTGCTAAGTCCGGAGGCCGGTCTCCCCCCGGGAGGCCGGCCTCACGCCTCCCGCACCCAGTTCACCCGCAGCAGTTTCGAATCCTCGGACCACTTGTACTCCAGGGTCCCGCTGCACGCCTTATGGACTTCCCGCCCGATGCGCTGGGCAAGCTTCTCCGCGGTGGTCGACACCTCGAACCCGTTCTCGTCCTCCGTGAGCTTGATGATCCTCGCAAGGGGGTTGAACCCCATCGCCCGTTTCTCCTCGTTGCGGACCAGGTTCCGGATCTCCTCCCGGTGCTCCCGGACGAATTCGCCGCGGAGCGTGACCAGGCCCGCGATGAACCCGTCGGCGATCTTCCGGCACGCCGGGCATCGCCTCCTTGCGGGGCCTGCCCCCCTGCTGCGGGTCAGCGCCTGGAACTCCTCTTCGTCCAGAGTCCAGCGCTTGTTCCGGCAGATGGCCCGGCAATCCGGGCAGATTGCCACCGACGGGGCGGTCTTCCTGGGAAGGTACGGGTCGGTTTCCCGGGTGACGTTCTTTTTGTGGGCGGGGCTGTACGTGAATCTTGCCATCGTCTTCCCTCCTCCCGTGTGGACATAACGGTTGGATGCGAAGAACTCTCCCTTCATGATACCCCGGGTGAGTCGGGGGTTCCATACAACGGTTACTCGACGGCGATACCTTCCTCCGTTCTTTTCACCACGACGGAGGTCCCGTCGCCCTTTTTGCGTCCCAGCGCCCCCATCGCGCTCAGTTCGCTGAGGGGCCCCCGTACCCACCGGTCGATCACCCGCCCCAGCTCCCGTACCCCGTACTCGGGGCTGTACCCGGCATCGGCAAGCCATTCGCGGGCCCCGGGCTCCACCTGGAGGGTCAGCCCCGACGTCTCGAACAGGTTCTCCTCCAGATCGGAAAGCTGCATGTCCAGGACGGTCCGGACGTCCTCCCGGTCAAGCGGCCGAAACACGATCTGCTCGTCGATCCGGTTCAGAAACTCGGGGCGGAATCTCTGCCGGGCCACGGTGAGCGCCGCCTCCCCCGCGGAGGCATCGTCCTGCTCGTGGAACCCGATCCCCTTTCCGATGCGGACGTTCCCCGTCATCACGAAGATGGCATTCCGCGCGTCTGCGGTCCGCCCCTGGCTGTCGGTGAGCTTCCCCTCGTCGAACAGCTGCAGGAAGAGATCGAACACCCTCGGGGCCGCCTTGTCGATCTCGTCCAGGAGGACGACGGAATACGGGGTCGTCCGGAGCCTGCCCGTCAACTGCCCCCCCTCCTCATAGCCGATGTATCCCGGGGACGCTCCCAGGAGCCGGGTGAGGGTCGTATTGTCCTGGTATTCCGACATGTCCAGCCGGATGAACGACCTCTCGTCCGCGAACAGATAGGAGGAGATTCGCCGCGCCACCTCGGTCTTCCCCACGCCGGAGGGCCCCAGGAACAGGAAGACGCCCATGGGGCGACGCCGGTCTCCCAGGCCCGCATGCGCCAGCAGCAGCCGCCGGCACACCCGGGATACGGCCTCTTTCTGCCCCACGATATGCCGGTTCAGGTACTCCTCGAGACCCTTGATCCGCGATTCCGTCAGGCCGGCAAGCCCCCCGCGCACCACCTCGAGGGGGATGCCGGACTTCTCGGCCATGACGCGGGCGACGGTGTCCGGACGCACGATGGCGAGACCCACCGGAATCTCCTGGTCCGCCTCGAACGTCAGCGAGAGGAGGGGAACGCGGCATTCGGCGCAGGCGCGGTCCAGCAGGTCGATCGCCTTGTCCGGAAGGTAATGGCCGTGGTCGAACCGGAGCGAAAGATCCACCGCGGCGGCTAGCGCCTCGTCGGTGATCGTGACGGAGAAATGGGCCTCGCGGTGGGCACGGAGCCCCGTGAGGATATCCAGCGTCTCGTCCCGGCCCGGTTCGACGACCTGGATGGGCTGAAAGCGGCGCTCGAGCGCCGGGTCCTTCTCCACGCAACGGCGGTATTCCGCGATCGTCGTGGCTCCGATACACCGCAATTCCCCTCGCGCCAGCGCCGGCTTCATGATGTTGCCTGCGTCCATCGGCGCGCCTTCGGCCCGCCCGGCCCCGACCACGGTGTGGAACTCGTCGATGAAGAGGATCACTTCCGGGTGCGCCCGCACCTCGTCGATCACGCGGGTGAGTCGCTCCTCGAATTCCCCGCGATATTTGGTCCCCGCAACCAGTTCCGCCATCGAAAGCTCGACGACCCTCTTCCCTGCGAGCACCCGGCGGTCGCGTCCGGTGGCGACGCGCTCGGCAAGCGCCTCGACGATCGCCGTCTTGCCCACCCCCGCCTCCCCGACGAGCACCGGATTGTTCTTTGTGGGCATCACGAGGACCTTGAGCAGCTGCCGGAGGGTGTTCCGCGTCCTGTCGGATTCCACGAACGGCAACAGGTGCCCTTCCCTGGCCGCCCGGGTGATGTCCCGCCCGTAGCGGTCGAGCACGGGGGTGTTCGCCGCCGTCACCTCCGGCTCGGAAACCATCGTTCCCACGTCCTCGGTTCCCCCCGGCTCCTTCTCCCCCCGCGGAGGGGCCGTCGTCGATTCCGGCGGGATCGGTCCCGGCTCGACCCCTGCCCCGGCCAGCACGGCGGAGATGATCGGTCCCGGGTCGGAAAGAATCGCGGCGAGCAGATGGGACGCGGATGTTTCGACGGCCCCCTCCCTCTCGGAGTTCTCCTTTCCCCGGCGGAAGATCTCCTTGCACGCTTCGCTGCGGTGCACGACCTGGTCGGCCTGCGGAGCATGGCCGGACCGAAGCCGGGACCGTACCCCTCTCCGCAGGATGGCGCTGGAGATCCCCAACTGGGACAGGATCCCCTCGATGCGGTCCGCCTCGGTGCGGATCTTCTCCAGGGAGACGGGATCCTCCTTGACGAACCGGATGAGTCTCACCGTCTTGTGCAGGCTGCACACACCGATCAGAAGATGCTCCCGCTCGATGAGGGGATGCCTTGCCATGGCCGCCTCCGAGGCGGCGATCTGCCAGGCAAGGCCGGCAGCTGCGGAAAGTTTCATCATGATCCTCTCCTTACGAGGGGAACCACCAGAGTGTCCGGGGCGACGAACAACCGATGCGACGGGATGTACAATGTGATTCTATTCCTCTCTGGAGGAACGGGTCAATAGCACATGTGAGCGGCCCACGGACGGAAGAGAAAATGGGAACGGCCCCGCGAGGAGGGACGCGGGGCCGTTTCTCTTGCCCGAAGCGAGGGGAACTCCGGTGGTTCGATTCCACTTCAACCGAACAACGATGACATTTTTCTTACAAGTTTCGTGCCTTTTTCTTTATTGTAACGATTTCCATTCGTTTCTTCGCTCTCCCTCCCTCTCCCGGCGGGAAAAATTCCAATTTCGTGTCTGCGTTTACAAAACCGTGATCGCCCTTTCCACGCCCGCAACGATCCAAGGTTGGTACAATACCTCCCTATGCACCACACCGTGTTCTTCGGTCTCCACGTGGACCTCACGGACGCTTCCGTGAAAAAAGAGACTCTCCCCGGGGATGTCGCTGCCGGATATCTCGGCGGGAGGGGCGTGGGCGCCTACTTCCTCGGCCCGTTCGCAGGACACCCTCCGGGGTCCCCCGACATCCCCCTGGTCTTCGCCGCCGGTCCCCTTTGCGGCACCGGGATCCCCGGCGCACAAGCGATCTCCATGATCTCCCGCTCTCCCCTGACGGGCACCCTCTTCGACGAAGAAGCGGTAGGAACGTTCCCGATCCATTTGCGCCGTGCGGGATACCTCTACCTGCGGATCACCGGTGCTTCGAAGCGCCCCGCTGTCCTCACCATCGAGGATGGGTCCGTTTCGCTCTCGCCCGACCCGTGGCGGCCGGGAGATGGCGACCCCGGAAGCAGATGGCGGGGGGGGGTTGCGTCCATCGGGGTGTCCGCCCTCTCCCGATGTCGATACGCCTCCGTCGTGTTCGGCGGAGACCGCTCCCCGGGACGGGGGGGGCTGGGAAGCGTCATGGCGGAGAAGGGCCTCTTCCGCATCCTGGTGCGGGGCACGGGAGAAGCGCCGGTCGCAGACCGGGGCGAGCTGTCACGGGCCAGGGAAGAGATCCTTCGCGCCATCGAATCGTCCCCTTCCCTATCGGGACCCTACGGGATCGGCCGCTACGGAACCGCCACGCTCCTGGACCTGCTCGCGGTCCGCCGGATGCTCCCCACGCGAAATTTCCGCGGGACATTTTTCGACGGGTACCGCTCGCTTTCGGCGACCGCCGTGGACAGGCGGTACGGAATCACGGACGGCGGCTGCGGGGAGGGGGAAGACACCCCGGGGGATTGCCCCCTCCGGTGCCGGAAAGTCTCCCGGGCCGGGGTTCCGCTTCCCGAAGCGGATGCGCTGGGCCACTTCGGGGCGCTCAACGGGAACGCCGATCTCGAGTCCGCGGTTCTCGCCTCCGCGTATTGCGCCGAAGCAGGGATGGACCCCGTGAGCGCCGCATCGACCATCGCCTGCTATGCCGAGATCATCGGGCGCGACATTCCCCCCGGGGAGATGCCGGCTCTTCTCCGGAACGTCGCCGAACGGCGGGGGGAGGGGGACATCCTCGCGGAAGGCTCGTCGCGCGCGGCGGAGTTCCTCGGCCACCCGGGTCTTTCCATGTCGGTCAAGAGGCTGGAGCTGCCGGCACTCGACCCGCGCGGGGCGTACGGGGTCGCCCTGGGGTATGCCGCGTCGACCCGGGGGGGCTGCCAGATGCGATCGGCATGTTTCGCGCACGAAGTGCTTCGCAGGCCGGTCGCCACGGACCGGTTCACCTTCGAGGGGAAGGGAAGGGTCGTCAAGGTCTCGGAGGATCTCGTCGCGGCCCTGGCCTCTCTCTCCGTGTGCCGTCTGTCCGCCCTCGGGAGCTCCCTGGAAGGGTACGCCCGTGCGTTCCGCGCGGTAACGGGAATCCCCAAGGAGGCGGGAGACCTTCTCCGGGACGGGGAGCGGGTCTGCCTGTCGGAAAGACTGTTCAACTGCCGCGCGGGATTCACGCGGGATGACGACGACCTCCCGGCCCGGTTCTTTACCGAGGCGGGCACATCATCGGGCGACGGCATCGAGATCCCGCCGATCGATCGCGCGGAGTTCGAGGCGGCCCTGGACCGCTATTACGCAACCCGGGGATGCGACGGGACGGGAACACCGCTTCCGGCTGCCCTTGCCGGGCTCGGCATCGGGGGTAAGACGCCGTGATGGCCCAGGTGGAGAAAACCGCGTCGAAGCTCCTCTCCCACGGCCTGGCCGCCTCGTCCGGGGACATCGCCCTTTACGGGCGGGACGACGAAATCGTATCGAACCGGCCGGATATCGACCCCCGGATCACGAGGCTGTTCGACCGGCTGGTCATCAACTCCCTCCTGGTGCTCGCCCCGGCCCCGCCCTACCGGGAGATCCTGGGGGAACTGTGCGCCGGCGGCCCGGATGTCATCGAACCGCGGGACGGGGAAACCGTCCTGTTCCTGCACGACATCCCGGTGGTAGACCCGGATGACCCCGATGCCCTCCTCGGGGCTCTCGCCAGGCGGAAAGGATGCCTCCTGCGCGACGGCCGCATCGTTTCCCACGGCACGGTGAGCATGGAGCAGGCCTTCGTCACCGCAAGCTCCATCTGCTTTTCCACGTTCGTAAAGACCTTCCTCGACTTCCTGAACTTCTCCACGCGGAACGGGCGGTACAGACCGTTTCCCCCGGAGCAGGACCGCCGGATCCGCGACATCCTGGCGACAATCCCGACGCCGCCCGTCGAGGGGATCCTTTCGCCGATGCCGACGGGGACTCCGTCGGAGGTCGCGGCCGCGATGGACGCCTGCGGAAAGAAGACGGTGGAGGCCCGCCTGGTCGACTCCTTCTTCGGAAACCTCTCCTGGTGCGACGGGAAGGAACTTGTCATATCGCAGACGGGTGCCTCCCTGGACGAACTCCCCGGCTGCATCGACCGGATCCCCCTCGACGGCTCCTCCACCGCGGGGCTTACCGCCTCGTCCGAGACCGGCACCCACCTGGCGATCTACGAGGAGACGGGGGCGCGGGCGATCCTGCACGGGCACCCCCGCTTCTCCGTCGTCCTCTCGATGTACTGCACGGTGACGGATTGCCGCCACGACGCCGACTGCAGCCGGACCTGCCCGGTGTCCCGCCGGGTGGACGACATCCCGATCGTGCACGGGGAGGTGGGGACGGGGAGATATGCGCTGTCCCGCACGGTCCCTCCCGCCATCCGGGGAAACCGGGGGGTCATCGTCTACGGACACGGCGTCTTCTGCGCGGGGGAGTCGTTTTCCGAGATTTTCGGCCGGCTCGCTTCGATCGAGCGGAGCTGCCTCGATCGCTACCGGACCCTTGCCGGAGACTAGACCCGGAACTCGGTAAGCGCCAGAAAGGAGCCGAGACGCTCCGAAATATCCTCCGCCGTGAGATTCTGCAGCCTCTCGGTGCTGAACGCTTCCACGGTGAAGGAGGCGATCGCGCTCCCGTACATGGTCGCCAGCCGGAAATCCATGTCGGCGGGTTCCCTGGCTCCGAGTCCCGCCAGGTACCCCATGAAACCGCCCGCAAAACTGTCCCCCGCCCCCGTGGGATCGAAGATCGTCTCGAGAGGGTACGCCGGGGCGGCGAACATCGCGCTGTCCGACAGGTGAAGGACCCCGTATTCGCCGCGCTTGATCACCACGCGGCTCGGGCCCCACCCCAGCACCAACTTCGCGGCCTTGACCAGGTTGTACTCCCCGGTCAGCATCCGGATTTCCCCCTCGTTCACCATCAGGATGTCCACCTTGCCGATCGCTTCGCGCAGCGGTCCGGGGCTGCTCTCGATCCAGTAGTTCATCGTGTCCAGCGCAACCAGTGTCGGACGGCGGACCTGGCGCAGGATCTCCATCTGGAGGGAGGGGGCGATGTTGCCGAGGAAGACGTAGGGGGTATCCCGGTATTCCTCGGGGAGGACGGGGGAGAAGTCCCGGAAAACATTGAGCTCGGTCGTGACGGTGTGGGCCGTGTTGAGGTCGTACTCGTAATACCCCTTCCAGTGGAAGGTCTTCCCTTCGGCGACCGCAAGGCCCCGCGTGTCGATCCCCCGGGTGCCGAGCATCCGGAGCACTTCCGGGGGGAAATCCGCTCCCACGACCGATACCAGACGCACCGGAGCGAGGTAGCTGGCCGCCAGGGAGAAGTACGTGGCGGACCCCCCCACCACTTTCTCGACCTCCCCGAAGGGAGACCGGATGCTGTCGAAGGCCATCGAACCGACGACCAGAAGGCTCATTTTCTGGCTCCCTTCCCGGAGGACATATGGTCCTATCCTACTACCACGCAGGGGGGCCTTGGCAACACACCCTTGCGCCGGGGCGCCATGGTCGGCTTCCGCATCCTGGAGGGAACAGGGTGGACATGCCGATCCGTCGGGCTATTGGCTGGGGCCGGTACCGCAGGACACGTTCGCCGGGCGCAAGGTCGCGAGCGTAGAGGAGGAGAAGCACCCCGCGAGCCAGGGTCTCCGGCTGCAGGCGCCTTCCGAACGGGGCGCGGAAGCCGATACCACCTCAGTACAAGGGACGCGCGGACACGTCCACGATCACCGCCAGCAGAATCCCCATCATGTACAGGATGGAGGCGCCGAACGCCCTGCGGTACCGGTCCCGGCTCACCACGTTGCGGTAGCAGGAGAACAGAAAGAAGCACCAGAGCGCGGACGCGGACCACGCGAAGGCCCCCGAGCAGTACCCGAACGCCCAGAGGGCTAGGGTTGCAGGCAGGAGGCTCACGGCATACAGGAAGAGGAGGATCTTCGTGTACGGTTCGCCCACCGCGACGGGAAGAACGGGAACGCCGGCGTTCCGGTACTCCTCCCTGTGCGCAAGTGCCAGGGTCCAGAAGTGCGGCGGCTGCCAGAGGACCATCACGAGGAACAGGATGATCCCGTCCATCCCGATGCGGCCGGCCACCGCGGAATATCCGATGAGGACGGGAAGCGCCCCCGGGATCCCCCCGGGGATGGTCCCGTAGGGGGAACACCGCTTGAGAACGAGGGTGTACAGGAGCGTGTAGGACAGCACGGCGGCGAGCACGAGGACGACGGTCAACCCATGGAAGAAGCGGAAGGAGACCAGGAGCGAAAACAGGATGAGGACGAGGGAAAGGGCGAGCGCCCCGTCGCGTCCGACCCTCTTCATCGCTTCGACGCGACCCGATACTCTGGGCATCCGTGCGTCCATCGACGAGTCGAGGATGCCGTTGATGACCGCGGATCCGGACGCGGCGGCGACGATGCCTGCGAGACAGGGAACGACGATGCCGGCAGCGGGCATTCCCCTTTCCGCCAGGACCATTCCCGCGAGGCCGGCAAGGCTCACGCCCGCCACGATGCCGGGTTTCGAGATCAGAAGGGCCGATCCCGCCAGGTCCGCAGGCCGGCGCCTGTCCTCCCCCTCACGGGGCTTTCTCGCCAGTGCCGTCGCTTTTATCGCGCCGTCCCCCCCGCCGAAAGTTCCCGGACCCACATCCGGGCCAGCATCATGAGCATCCCCAGCGCCACGGCCAGGTGCAGCGCGGTGGAGAAGAAGGAGAGCCGGGTCAGAACGACGGCCCCGCCGACGGCAATCTGCGCCAGGATCAGGAGGAACAGCCCTCTTGCCATCTTCCTGTGCCTGCTCAGGCGGTCGTCCACGGCTGTCGCCACCCAGAGCGCCACGATGGTCAGCGCGACGAGGACGGCCAGGACCCGATGGGAGAACTGGAGGAGGACACCGCCGGTGAGAAGGGCGGGGACGAGGCCGCCGAGGGAGGTCGGCCAGTCGGGAAGGGATAGCCCGGCGCCCGCGTGGCGCACGTAGGCCCCCATCGCCGCCAGGAGGAACACCAGGACCCCCATCCCGAAGAAGAGCCCCGGATACCCCTTCAGGGAGAAGGAGGCCGGCGACGCAATCCCGTCGAAGGCCATCATGTAATTGGCCAGAAGAAAGATGACGAGGCCCGTAATGAAATGGACGGTGGTGAGCTGTACGGGAATCTGAAGGAGAACGACCACTCCGCCCATGACGACCTCGGCGGTGAGCAGGCCCACCGCCAGGAGGGGGATGGCCCTGGCGCCGCCCCGATACGACCGGAACCGCCTGGTCGACAGGGCAAGAAGCGCGACTGCGGCAACCGCCGCGAGCACCCGGTGGAGGAACTCCATATAGATGTCCCAGCGGAACGGCGGAAGGATCTTCCCGTGGCAAAGGGGCCAGTCGGGACAGGCCAGCCCCGCCTTCAGCCCCGCGACAAGATTTCCCCAGATGAGCAGAACGAAGAAGAGCCCCACGGTAACTCTTCCGAGCATCGATTCCCCTCCCTGTTTCCCCGGCGGGGCCACCCGCCGCGGCGTCAACGGAACAAGGTGTCCGTAAGCGTCCCCGCGATGATGAGAATGAGGAAAAACACCGGGGTGAGGGCGAACCCCCAGACGAGCCGGTTCTCGTACCGGAGGTGCATGAAGAACAGTGCGACGAGCGACGCCTTCGCCGACGCGATGAGAAGGGCGACGACGACGTTCATCATCCCGAGGTGCACATAGGAAACCGCGACGGTGACCGCCGTGAGAACGACGAGGGCGGCCCAGACGACGATATACGTCCTTGCGCCGGAATCGTGTTCCTTCATCGTCTTCCCCCCTACCCCACCAGGTACAGCAGCGGGAACAGGTAGATCCATACCAGGTCCACGAAGTGCCAGTATAACCCCGAGATCTCCACCGGCGTGTGGTAGCTTGCGGAATATCTTCCCCTCCCGGCGAGGAAGAGGACCGTTCCCAGAGCCGCCATCCCCGCCAGGACGTGAATGCCGTGCAGGCCGGTCAGCATGAAATAGAGCGAGAAGAAGATGTCCGTATCCGGGAACAGCCCGTGGTGGAACTTCTCCGTGTATTCCACGTATTTGATCCCCATGAAGGTCCCGGCCAGCAGGATGGTGAGGGAGAGGTACAGCTTGAGGAGCCCCACCCTCCCTTTGCGGATCGCCGCGATGCCGAGCGCGACGGTGAGACTGCTGCAGATGAGCACGACGGTGTTGACCGCGCCCAGAACCCTGTTCAGCTTCAGGTGATCCTCGTAGAACATCTGGGGGAACTTGACCCGGTAGATGATGTAGGCGGTGAACAGCCCCCCGAAGAGAAGGACCTCGGTGGCGAGGAACGTCCAGATCCCAAGCGTTGCGGCCTCGCGGGCCGTGGCCGGGTCCATGTGGGCTTCGTGCCCTGCCGCCCCTGGCCCGTCGTGCGTGGATGGTCCGCTCATTTTCCTAGGTCTGCCTCCCCGCATACCCGTACGGCCAGTCGGTGACCGTCGGGATTTCCTCGAAATTCTCCGTCGGAGGCGGCGACCCCGTCTGCCACTCCAGGGAGAGGGCTTTCCAGGGGTTCGGTGGGGCGGGGACGCCCCGGAACAGCCCGCGGACGAAATTGGCGAACATGATGAGAATCCCCGTCGCGAGGATCCACGACCCCACCGTGGACAAGATGTTCAGGGCCTGGTATTGCGCGGGGTATTCCGCGTAGCGTCTCGGCATTCCCTCGAACCCCAGGATGAACTGTGTGAAAAAGGTGACGTTGAAGCCGATGAACATCAGCAGCCAGGCAGGAACCGCCATTTTTTCGCTGAGCATCCTGCCGGTCATCTTGGGAAACCAGTAGTGCAGGCCGGCCAGAAGCCCCATCACCGTCCCCCCCACCATGGTGTAATGAAAATGGGCGACGATGAAGTAGGTGTCGTGCACGTGGATGTCCGCCCCCAGGGCCCCCAGGTACATCCCCGTGAGCCCGCCGACGACGAAGAGAAAGATGAAGGTCAGGGCGTACAGCATGGGGGACTCGAAAGTGATGGATCCCCGGTACATCGTGGCGAGCCAGTTGAAGACCTTGATCGCCGTGGGAATGGCCACGGAGTACGTCAGGAGGGAGAAGATGATTCCCGCCGTGGCGGACATCCCGGTGACGAACATGTGGTGGCCCCAGACGAAAAACCCGAAGCCGGCGATCGCCAGAGAGGAATAGGCGATCGCCTTGTACCCGAAGATCGGCTTCCGGGAGAACGCCGGCACGACCTCGGAGATGATGCCCATCGCGGGGAGGATCATCACATAGACGACGGGATGGGAGTAGAACCAGAAGAAGTGCTGGAAGAGTATGGGGTCGCCTCCCTTCGCCGGATCGAAGAAACCCACCCCGAGAACCCGTTCCATGGCGAGCAGCAGGAAGGTGATCCCCACGACCGGCGTCGCCAGCACCTGGATGATGCTGGTGGCGTACATCGACCAGATGAAAAGCGGCATCCGGTGCCACGTCATTCCCGGCGCCCGGAGCTTGTGGATCGTCACCAGGAAGTTCAGTCCCGTGAGGATGGAGGACATTCCGATGAGAAAGATGCCGAAGGAGAGGGTCGTAACGTCGGCGGCGGTCCGCGCGGAATACGGGGTATAGAAGGTCCACCCCGTGTCCATCGGGCGGACGAGGGAGGAAAGGATCACGACGATCCCGGCCACGAAGATCCAGTAACTCATCAGGTTCAGCCGGGGAAACGCCACGTCCCTCGCACCGATGTGCAGCGGGATGAAGAAGTTCCCCAGACCCGAGGGGATTGCGGGGATGACGAACAGGAAGATCATCAGGGCCCCGTGCATGGTGAACAGCACGTTGTAGGTCTGGTTGGTGAATATGTGCTGCCCGGGAAACATCAGCTTGATGCGGATCAGGAGAGCGAAAACCCCACCCGCCAGAAAAAAGAAGAGGGTCGTGTACAGGTACATCACCCCGATCCGCTTGTGGTCGAGGGTATAGGCCCATGCCCAGAACCCTTTCGCCTCGAGGTAGCCCCGGGGGGCGTCACCGTTTTGCGGCTGTTCCCCGTTCCCCGTTGTTTCCCGCATCGGTCTTTCCGCCGCTCCTTCCGTTTTTCCCCCATGCGATGATCGTACGGGGGAGTTGGATGCGCAAAAAACCTACCGTTTCAACGTTTTCAGGTAGGCGATGATGGCGGAGAGGTCCTCCTCCGTCATTTTCCCTTTGTATTCCGGCATCACGTCGGGAAATCCCTTAACGACTTTCGCCTTGGGCTGGTTGATCGATTCCCGGATATACGCCTCGTCCGCGGTCGCCTTTCCGCCGTCCTCGAGCTCGACCTGCCTGCCGAACAGACCCTGAAAAGACGGCCCAACCCGGACCGACCCGTCGGGGGAGTGGCACCCCTGGCACCCGAGGGTTTCGGTCAGCTCTTTCCCCTTCCTCGCCGAAGGGGTTTCCTTCCCCTCTCTTTCCTCCTCCTCGACGGCCTTCTCCTCCCCCTTCTCCGTCTCCTGCTCCTTGTCCCCGGAAAGGGATTTCAGATAGGCGATGATCGCTCCCACGTCGTCGGGGGAAAGACTTCCTTTGAATGTGGGCATGACGGCCGGGTACCCCTTCACCACCTTGGCCTTGGGGTCATAGATCGACTCCCGGAGGTATTCCTCGTCCGCGGTCACGGAAGTCCCGTCCGCGAGGAGGACCTTCCGGCCGAACCCTTGCCCGAGGTTGGGGCCGATCTTCTCCTTTCCCTCGAGAGCGTGACATCCCAGGCATCCGGACTTCTCCACGAGCGCCTTCCCCTGCTCCGCGAGCGAAAGACCGGCCGGCCCCTCTTTCGTTTCCCGCCATGCCGCATACGCGCCGGGTTCCATCACGATCAATTCCGCGCGCATCGTGGAGTGGCCGACGCCGCAATACTCGGCGCACAGGATCGGGTACGTTCCCTCCTTGTCGGGGTGCAGGTACAGGGTGGTGTACTGTCCCGGCACCATGTCCTGCTTGAGCCGGTAATCCGGGACATAGAAACTGTGGATCACGTCGTCGGAGGTCAGGATGAGTTTCACGGGCCTGCCGACGGGGACCCGTAACTCGTTGATCGACGTCCTGCCGTCGGGATACCGGAATTCGAAGAGCCACTGCCTGCCCACGGCGTGGATGTCGGTTGCTCCCGGGGATGGCGTCCGAATGTCCCGGAACACCATATACCCATAGTAGAAAAAGCCGGCGACCACGATCGTGGGGATCAGAATCCAGACGGTTTCCAGGAAGAGGGAGCCCCGGATGTCGGGAGTCTCGGAGGGTTCGGCCCCTTTTCGCTTTCGATACCGGATCGCGAAGTAGATCAGCAGCCCCTCGACGAGCAGAAAGAAAAACAGGGAGACGAAGGTGATGAAAAGAAACAGGGCATCGACCTGTCCCGTCGTCCGGGATGCCGCCTCTCCCAGGGCGTACGCGTTCGCCATCGTTTCCCCCTGTCGCTACGAAGTGGCCGAGCTCCGGCCCCGCTTCCATAAAACAAGGAGCAGGCCTCCGAGCAGCACGATCGTCAGGACCCCGCCGGCCTTCATGATGTTCCGCGCGTAGAGTGCGTATTTTTTCCCCACGGGGTCATACTGGAAGCAGAACAACAGGACGTGGTTCAGGGCGGTCGACTCCCCGATGTTCCCCCCGGCGGCCTCGATGAGGGCCATCTTGAGATCCGCGGGATCCTGTTCGATCCCGTACAGGTAGCGGGAGATCTTCCCCCGGGGCGTCAGGACGACGACCACATCCGGATGGGCGTACTCGTTCCCCACCTTCCTGTACCGGAATCCGACGGCTCCGGTGAGGGCCCCGATGGCCTTCTCGTCGCCGAGAAGGAACGGCCACCGCGACGCCGGGTCGCTCTTCCCCTTCATCTGGGCGTGGATCTCCGCGGCGCGCGCGCGGGCCACCTCGAGCCTGTCCTCCGGGTTGATGCTGACCGTGACCACCCGGAAGTCGCGGTCGAGGGCGATCCCCTTCATCTTGTCCATCGTGTCGAGGAGATTCCTCAGGGTCAGGGGGCACAGCATCGGGCAGGTATAGTAGTTCAGGGTCAGCAGCGCGGGTCCCCCCGTGACGTAGTCCCCCAGCCGCACCGTTTCCCCCTTCCCGTTGCGGAAGGGGGCATCCAGGGGCACCGCCCCGCCGAGATTCTCGTCCACGCCGATCGACCGAAGGATGTCGTCCTGGGGATCATTCACGGCATGGGCCCCCAACGAGGAGGGAAAGCAGACCGTCCAGGCCAGCGCGAGGAAGGCCACCGCGGCAACGCATGCCCGTCTTCCTCCCGGTAGGGGACCGCTTCGATTCCCGGACATCCCTGCTGCCGCTTCCCGGCGTGCGGATTCCGGCTCAGACATCGATCGGTTGACGCGGATAGGGAACCGTTGTGTCCCAACCGAAGCGCGACTTCAGGAGACCGGCGAATCCGGTGGATACCGATTCCTCGCCGTGGGCCACGAACACCTTTTCCGGTCTGGCCCGGAACCCTCCGGCCCAGGCAAGCAGGTCCTCCCGGTCGGCGTGGGCGGACAGTCCGCCGATCGTGTAGACATCGGCGGCGACGGCGATTTCCTCCCCGAAGATCCGGATCCGCTTCGCTCCTTCCACGATCTTCCGGCCGAGGGTCCCCTGCGCCTGGAATCCGACGATGACGATGGTGGATTCCTTTCGCCACAGGTTGTGTTTCAGGTGGTGCTTGATTCTCCCCGCCTCGCACATCCCGCTTCCGGCGAGGATGATCCCGCCGCCGCGCATGGCGTTGAGCGCCATCGAATCCTCCACGCCCCTCGTGACGACGACCTTGAGGGCATCGGGGTTCTCCTCCCGCCACTCGTACATCGCCACGGTCTCCCGGTCGAAACATTCGGGGTGGCGGAGGGTGATCCTCGTGGCCTCGGCGGCCAGGGGCGAATCGATGTAGACGGTGAGGCCGGAAAGCCGCCCTTGCCGGGTGAGGTCCGCAAGCAGGTAGATGATGTCCTGCGTGCGGCCGACGGCGAAGGCCGGGATCACGACGTTGCCCCCCTTCCGTCCCAGGGTGTCCGTCACGGCGTGGACGAACTCCTCGACGGTGTCTTCCATCCCCTTGTGTACCCGGTTCCCGTAGGTCGACTCCATCACCACCACGTCCGCCCGCTCCACCGGCGTCGGGTCGCGAACGATGGGAAGGCCCCTGTGGCCGATGTCGCCGGTGAACACCATCGTCCGTTCCCGGCCGCCGTCGCGGACGGAAACGCTGAGGATCGCGGACCCGAGGATGTGCCCCGCGTCCAGGAACGTGGCCCGCACGCCGGGGGCGGGTTCGACCGTCTCCCCGTATCGTACCGGGGACAGGCGGGGAAACACCGCCAGCGCATCCGCTTCCGTGTAGAGCGGGGGGAACTCCTTCCGTCCCCCCCGCTTCCGCTTCCTGCTCCTCCACTCCGCCTCCCTCTCCTGGATGTGGCCCGAGTCGGGGAGCATGATCCGGAGAAGGTCGGCCGTCGCGGAAGTGGCATAGACGGGGCCGCGATACCCGTCCCGGATGAACTTGGGGAGAAGGCCCGAATGGTCGATGTGGGCATGCGTGCAAAGGACAAAGTCGATCGAGGAGGGCGGAACGGGAAACCGCCTCGCGTTTTTCCGGTCGCTCTCCCGGCCCCCCTGGAACATCCCGCAGTCCACGACGAACCTCGTCTTGTCCGCCTGCACCAGGATGCAGGATCCCGTGACCTCCCGCACTCCCCCCAGGAACTCGAGGGAGACGCTCACGGGATCACCCGCGTCAGGACCCCGGAAATCACGCTGATCAGCACCGATCCCGCCACCGCTCCGAAGAACCCGTTGACGTGAAACCCGGGAACGATCCCGGCGACGAGCAACAGGAGCATTCCGTTGATCACCAGCAGAAAGATGCCGAGGGTCAATACGGTCACCGGTAGGGTGAGGAGGATGAAGATCGGGCGGATCACGGCATTCACCAGTCCCAGGACGAACGCCGCGCCCAGCGCGGCCAGCGCTCCCTCGGCATACATCACCTGCGGCAGAAGGTAGGCGATCAGGAGGATCGCGATGGCGTTGGCTCCCATGCGGACGACGAACGGCACTCGATCTTCCTCCCCGGGGTCAGGCTACAAGGATATCGGCTTGCCGGTCAATGGGCCTTCTTCTCCGTGAACCGGAAGAAGGTGATCGCCGCCGTCGTCTCGACCCCGTCCCGGTCAAGGACCAGAGAGGCGCTGTCCCCTACCTCCTTCTTCCCCACCCGGTAGAGGACATCCGTCATCTCCTCCACGGCCTGCCCGTCGAACGACACGAACACGTCTCCGGGACGGACGCCGGCCGTCGCGGCGGGCGAACCATCCGCCACGCTCCGGACGACAACCCTGCCTTCCCGTTCGGAGAGGAGGACCCCCAATCGCACCCGCTTCCCTTCCAGCCCCTCATACGGAACGTACCAGGCAAAATCGGCGGGCAACAGAGGCAGCGGGGGCAGATCCACCTCCATGATCTGATCCTGTTTCTCCTCGGGGATCTCGATCTCCGTGGGTTGAACGATCACATAGGGCATCGGCATCCTGCGGACCACCTTCTTCGGAAGGCCGAAGCCGTACCGGACATGCCACCCCCCCGTGATCGTGACCATCTTCTTTTCGGCGCCGCGGGGACTTTTCAGATAGTCGACGACCCGCTGGGCCATCGTCTCCTCCCAGAGCATCTGGACCTGGAAAAACGACTCGAACATCCCCTCGGAGGGGAGATGGCTGCCGTAGACGGCCTTCATCGCAGCCCGCTGGTAGGGATCCGCCGGACCGATGTCGGGGAGCATCGCCCTCCGTTCGGCCGAAACGTTGTCGAGCCCCCCCCTGCTCACCTCTTTCTGGAGTTCCTTCGACGGGTTGAGGGCGATCACATCGATCCGGTTCTCTTTCGCGAACGCGAGGATGTCCCGGTAGTAGCCGAAGTCGAAGCCCCAGTTGTCGAACCACTTCACGGCTTTCAGGAACTCGAGTTCGGTCAGTTCCCCTCTCGTCCAGCGGTCGAGGACCTCCTGCTGGGGGTCGCGGAACATCTCCATCCCGATGGCGACCCTGCCGGGGAAGCGGCGGAAAAGCTCCCGGATGATGGCGAGCTCGACCCGGTGGGCGTGGATGTTGTCGTGCGTCTCCCCCACGCAGACGAGGGTCGCGCCGGAGATCATCTCCATCGCCCCCTCCAGAGAAACCGCAAGCCCGGTGGGAAGGTGGCGGATCTCGTCCGCCTTCGGCTTCTCCGCGAGGGGATACGGCTCCTCCTCCCCCGGATGGTCCGTCACCCTGTGTCCCGCGCACCCCGCCAGCAGGACGGCCCCCAGCGCCAGAACGGCGGCCCCGCACACCAGGGAACCAACGGCTCCCCCGCACTCCCTGTCCCGGAACCGCGAACGTCGTCTCCCGAATCCTTCCCGCATCGGTTCACCACTTGAAGAGTTTCTTGATCCCTTCCTTTGCGCCTTCATGGATGCTGTCCATGACATCGTCCTTCTTCTCCTGGAACGGCTCCTGGGCTCCCCGGGAGGCTGCGTCCCCCGCCTCGTCGGCGGTCTGTTTCCCGTAGTCGGCTGCCTGTCCCCCGAAGCCTGCGGGCGCGCCCCCTCCCGCAGGCATCCCCCCGGAAGATCCGACCGTCATCCTGTCGAAGGGAACCTGTTCGTACCCCTTCGGCTCCTCGAACAGGGAGGCGGGAAGTTCCTTCTTTTCCGCCCGGGTCACTTCGTGGACGGCTCCCGACTGTTTGTCCACCGTCTTCATCGGGTACCCGCTCTCCATGATCTTCCGATAGGCCGGGGCGTCGCCGGAGTCCTCGACGTCGAACCCCATCTTTTTCGCATCCTGCGTAAGTTCCTCGAATTCCTTCCAGACCGCAGGGCCGAGTTCCTGCGATACATCGATTTTTTTCGTGACCCAGATCTCCTCCGTAACGGTTTCTCCCGCGGATACGCGGTATCCGTCACACGGGTAGCCGGCAACCGTCGCTCCCGCGATCCCGGCCACCGTGATCGTCCCCGCAGCGCGGGAGGGCATGCCGGGAACGGAGATCCCCTGCCGCTTCATCTCGTCCATCGCCTCACGGGCTTTTCTCATCCCCTCCCGCATCATCCTCTTGAACTCTTCGAAGGTCATCACGCTATACGTTTTTTCCTTCCCGTCGATCATGATGATCTTTCGGGCGGCGAAGTCCATCACGGTAATCTGGTCACCGCTTTCCTCCCGGACCTGGTTCCGCTGGAAATAGCTCACCTCCTTTTCCGTCGTCCCGCCGTACCCCGCATACCGGCTATGGATCTCCCACCCCGCCTCCGCCGTGCCGAAAAACAGGAGGGATCCGACGATCGACGCCAGACCAACTGTCGCAAGCCGTTTCATCTTCCTCCCCTTTCTTTCCCCATCGCCGCCAAGGAATCTACGACTTCTGTTGCTCCCGGATCGTGGAGCGGAGCTTCGCCATCAGTTCGGCGAATGACGATTTCTGCAGGATGCTGTTGAACTGGGAACGGTAGTTGTTCACCAGGCTGATCCCCTCGATGACGACGTCGTAGATCCTATACCTGCCGCCGTCCGCGCGCATCCGGTAATGCACCGGAATCTCCTGCCCCCTGGTTGTGACCACCACGGTCTTCACCTGGGCATAGGGCCCGTCGACGGTCTCCTCCCCGTAGCGGATCACCTCTCCCCGGTACGATTCGATCTTCCCGAGATAGGAATTCTCGAGCAGTTCCCGGAAAAGCGCGACGAACTTGTCCCTCTCTTCCGGGGTGCGATCCCGCCAATTCGGCCCGAGGGAGCGCTTCGCCATCTCCCCGAAATCGAACACCGGCGCGATCTCCTTCCTCAGGAGTTCGCGGCGCTCCTCCTCCTTCCCCTTTGCCGCAAGCGCAGGGTCCTTGAGAATCCCGATCGTCCGGTCGATTGCCCCGCGGATCTGGTCGGTGGCGTCCCCGGCCCGCGACGGCGGGGGAGCCAGGCACAGGAGGACGACCGGGATGACGAGCACAATCGGCAGGCGGAGCCGGCACGCTCCCGACGCAGGACCGGCCACTCTACTTTGCGCTTCCATGGATGAATTCCCCGATCAGCGCCTCCAGGTCCACGGCGGACTCGGTCTCCCGGATCTTCCCGTTGGGTGGGATCAGGCGGTCCGACGCTCCGGGGGACAGGTTCACGAACTTGTCCCCGATGAGCCCCCTGGTCCGGATGGAGGCGATGGTGTCCTCCTGCAGGTCGATCCCCCCCCGGATCTTCATCAAAACATCGGCTTTGTAGCCCCGGAGGGTGATCGACTCCACCTTCCCGACGTCGACCCCGGCGATCTCCACGCTCACCCCGGGCTTGAGCCCCGAGACCGAGGCGAACTCCGCGTGCACGGGAACATAGTCCCCCCCCACGATCTCCAGCTTCCCGAGCTTGACGGAAAGCCAGGCAAGGCACGCGATCCCGAGAAGGACGAACAGGCCGACGACCGTCTCGATGTTCAGTCGCTTCATCGTTTCCCCCTACATGAGATGGACCGGCCCCGTGATGTCCCCCCGGATGATCTGCTGGACGAAGGGGTTGACGGAACGAACCACCTCCGCCGTGGGGCCCGTTTCGACCACCTTCCCGTCGTGGAGCACCACGACATAGTGGCTCCACTGGAAGATCTCCGGGATGTCGTGGCTGATCATCACCATCGTGAAGCCGTGCTGGTGATACGTGTGGCAGATCAGGTTCAGGATCGAGTTCCGGATGATGGGGTCCAGTCCCGTGGTCGGCTCGTCGAACAGGATGATCTCCGGGTCCGTCACCATCGCGCGGGCGAACGCGACCCTCCGCACCATCCCCCCGCTCAGCTCGTCCGGGAATTTCCCCTGTGCTCCCTCCAGCCCCACCTGCGCCAGGCGCGCAAGGACCCTCTTTCGGATCTCCCCCTCCCCCATGTCCGTCTTCTCCTGAAGGGGGAACGCCACGTTCTCGAAGACGGTGAGCGAGTCGAAGAGCGCGCCTCCCTGGAAGAGCATCCCGAAGCGGCGACGGGCCTTGTACAGTTCCCCCCGGGACAGGCGTGCGATGTCCACCCCGTCGATCAGGACCTGGCCCCGTTCCGGCCGGATGAGCCCGATCATGTGCTTGAGCATCACGCTCTTTCCCGCCCCGCTCAGGCCGATGATCGCGGTGATCCTCTGCCGGGGGATTTCGAGGTTGACCCCGTCGAGAACCTTCTTCCCGTCCAGGGTCTTCTCGACGTCCACCAGCCGGATGACCGGTTTCCCTTCCGGCGCGGGAAGCGCTTCGAGACCGCACGGTTCGCAGACCCAGGACGTGTCGCTCACAGGAGCACCGAGGTCAGGAAGTAGTCGCTCACCAGAATCAGCACGGAGGACAGGACGACGGCGGACGTGGTCGATTGGCTGACGCCTTCCGCCCCCCGTCCGGTGAAATATCCCTTGAACGTGCAGACCCACGCGATGATCAGCCCGAAGATGAGAGATTTGACGAACCCGTTCGCCACATCCTTCCACTCCACGCTGGCCTTCATCTGCCCGAAAAATACGCCGGCATTCACCCCGAGGAGCTTCACCCCGACGAGATATCCCCCCAGGATGCCGACCACGTCGAATATCGCCGTGAGCAGCGGCACCGACACGACCGCCCCGAGGAGCCGGGGGGTAACGATGAACTTTACGGGATCGATCCCCATCGACTCCAGCGAGTCGATCTGCTCGCCGATCCGCATGATCCCGATCTCCGCGGTCAGCGCGGAGCCGGCCCGCCCCGTCACCATGAGCGCCGACAGGACCGGTCCCAGCTCCCGGATGAGCGAAAGGGCCACTGCGGACCCGAGCAGGCCCTCCGACCCGAATTTCCGGAGCGTGTAGTACCCCTGCAGACCGAGGACCATGCCGGTGAACGCAGCGGTCAGGACGATGACGAACAGGGACTTCACCCCGATGAAATGAACCTGCTTCACGATGCGGCGGACCCGGTAGGGGGGGATGAGAAGGGCTGCGGCCGATCGGTAAAGGAATACGGTCATCCTCCCCATCCGGTGGATCGCCTCGAGGGCCCGTTTTCCGATTGTTTCAACCAACGTTACCATTGCTTCTCCCCTGCATTTGCGGGTCGGGGCACGGCGCGGCTTGCCTGATCCTTGAGCTGTAAAGGGTTAGATTGCCATTTTCGGGAAAACGTTGCTCCCGTCGCGCTTCCGGACGGCTCCTCCGGAACACCCCCCTCTCCAGGTACTGTTTCCGGAGTGAATCTCCCGGCGGAATTCTGTAACCTAATGACCATCGTTTCGCGTGCCGGAGCAGCAAAGGAGCGGAAAATGGCCAGGAAATCGCTTGTTACCAACCTCTTCGTGGCCCTCCTGCTCGTTGCCCCGGCGACGGCTTTCGCCGTGGATGCGGGGGAGAAGGTGGAAACCGCAATCACGGACGGCGCGATGCCCGATTCGTCCCCCCAGGAGCCCGATTTCGGGAAGGACCCCTTCGGGGCGGAAGACCGCCCTCCCGCGATCGCGGATCCCCTCGAGCCTATCAACCGGGCTCTGTTCCTCTTTAACGACAAGACCTATTTCTGGATCTTGAAGCCCGTGGCGCGGGGATACCGGGCTGTCGTTCCCCAGGAGATACGCGTCTGCGTGAAGAACTTCTTCTCGAACATCGCGATGCCCATCCGGTTGGTGAACAACCTCCTTCAGGGGAAGATCCGGAACTCCGGGGAGGTGGTGCTCCGGTTCGCCATCAACACGACGATGGGGATCGGGGGGCTCTTCGACCCCGCGAAGAACGACTTCCACATCGAACCGCGGGAGGAGGATCTGGGTCAGACTCTGGGGAAATACGGGCTTGGGCACGGATTCTACTTCGTCATCCCGCTCATCGGACCGTCGAGCCTGCGGGACGGGGCAGGCCTCGCAGGGGACTTCTTCCTCCATCCGGCGACCTACACGAACAACGCGAAACTCGTCGTCGGCGCTTACGTGCTCTACACGGTCAACCGGGTGTCCCTCACCATCGGGGAATACGAGGATCTGAAAAAGTCGTCCATCGATCCGTACGTCGCGGTGCGGGACGCCTACTCCCAATATCGCGCGAAGAAGGTCGGGGAATAGTCCCGCAGGACCTGGCGGGGTCCCGGGCAGACACGGCGAGGATGCCTAAAAAACAGGCAACCCGTTTTTCCGACTACGCAGGACTGGCGCACCGTCCGGATTCCACAAACCTGTCCACAAGAATCCCCCAAAATCTGTGGAAAACCACCATCCGGAGGGATGGGCCGGACTCCTGGTTCCTGCTGTGGGCAACCATGAAAAACCATTGATTTTAAAAGGTCCTCATGTCAAAAAGTGGATTTCTCTTCCCTGGTCGACGATGATCCGGAGGGAAAATGGACATGTTATCCACAGGCCTGCCGGAAGGCACCCTCCGGATCAAGGATGGGGTTCCGACTCAATGGCGGCTTCTTCTCTTGAACTCCCAGGGTGGATCCGGATTCTCCCGTTTCCACAACCCGGCTCGCCTGCCCCTGGCCTCTTTCTCCGCGTCGATGTACCCGGAGCCATAGGGGGCGGACAGATACCGCCTGTAGGCCCAGGCATTCCCGCTTCGGACCATCTCCCTGTTGATGTCCGTTCCCGACCAGTGCACGATTCCCACCACCCTCCTGTGGGCGTCGATGTCGACGATTTCCACCCTCACCTTCCTCCCCTGCACCATCGACTCCAGGGCGTTTTTCGCCTCTTCTCCGTGCGGCTGGCCCGGCATCTCCCCGTGGCGGACCTCCGGCGCGTCGATCCCGTACAGGCGCACCCGGAGTTTCGTCCCTTCCCGGGTCAGGAGGGTGAGGGTATCGCCGTCGATCACCCGGGAAACCTTTCCTTCCACAGTGCGGGGGCCTGCGCAGGAGGGAACGGAGAAAACAAGGAGGGCAACGATCGCGGTGAAGAACGGAACGGCGGAACGGCTTCTACCGCGCATGCGCCGATCCCGGATTCCGGAAAACGGTATTTATCCATGCGGGGGAGATGCTGTAAGGTTTATGGTGATGCCAACCGTTACCGTAAGCAGACCGGAATCCGTCATCTTCGACTTCGACGGGGTCATCGTCGACACCGAACCTTTGCACTACGAGACATTTCAGGAAATTCTCGCGCCGCACGGCATCGGGTTCACCTGGAAAGAGTACATGGAAACCTATATGGGGTTCGACGACCGGGACGCGTTTCTCGAAGCCTTCCGGGCCCACGGCACCGATCTCGACGAACGGAGGCTGAAGGAGCTGATAGAATCCAAATCCATAATTTTTCAAGAGGTTATCAGGAACGGGGTAAGTGCCTACCCGGGAGCGGTCCAAACGATCACCTCCCTCCATGCATCCGGCATTCCGCTGGCGATCTGCAGCGGAGCGCTCCGTTCGGACATCCTCCCGATCCTGGAGCAACTGGGAACGGCCCACTGTTTCACCCATGTCGTCACCGCCGACGATGTCCGGAAAAGCAAACCCGATCCGGAATGCTACTCGCTTGCATTCCAAATGCTCATGCGGACGCATCCCTCGCTGCTTTCGACGCCCCGGAACTCCCTCGCCATCGAGGACACACCCGCAGGCATCCGATCCGCGAAGATGGCGGGACTCAGCGTGCTCGCCGTCACCAACAGCTACAAAAGGGAGGAGCTCGCCGAAGCCGATTACCTCACCGACTCGCTGGAAAACATGCGCATACCCTGAGGAAGGCGCCCGCACCGGCCCGTTACCGCGGGGATCCGGTCACACCAGCCAGTCGTTCGATGATCGGAGGAATCAGTCGTGTGGCCAGCTGCGTATGGGAGCCACCTCCCAGGACCACTTCCAGCCTCCCCCCGCAGACTTCTTCCGACAGTTCCCGCATCAGCAGAGCGATGTCCCAGTAGCACGGCCCTGTCAGGCCGATGTCGCCGTAATCGCCCTGGTGGGTGTCGAACCCGAAATACCAGAAAATCAGGTCGGGCTCGAACCGTCGGACGCGTGGGGGGAAATGCCGGTTTACCAGGTCGAAATAGAGATCGTTGACGGAACGTTCTCCCATCCCTCTCCCCCAGGCGGAGGGGCAGGACACATCCACCTTCGTCCCGTCGGGGGATTCGTAATCCGTTCCGCAGAAACAGACATGGAGGATATCGGGGTCGTTCCGGAATAGGTCGCGGGTACCGTCGCCGTGGTGGGCATCGGTATCCAGAATGGCAAACCGCCGCAAGCCGTGCTTCTCGCGCAGGTTGACGATGCAAAGGGCCACATCGTTGAAACAGCAGTACCCTCCGAAATAGTCCCGTCCCGAATGGTGCCCGCCTGCGCCGATAAAGGCGAACGCGTTGGTGACTTCCCCTTCCGCGATCTTTTCTCCCGCCATCACCACGCCCCCCGCAGAGTGCCAGGCGGTCGAGCAGAGGGGGTCTCCTTTCACCCCTTCGACAAGGGAGGGGGTGTGGACTTTGAGCACCAATTCGTTCGGGACGGGCCCCGGCTCATACAGCTGGACGCCCTGGTTTCTCAAGATCGGTTCCAGGGCCATGGGAAAGTCGGCCAGGCGCGTCCCGACGGTCAGGTAACTGCGCCGGGAAAAGGACGGATGATAAAAGATCCCGGTGGCGTGTTCTGCCATGGTCCGGCTCACGGTTTCGTCGCGGTGACGATCATGCGGAAGTTCATGAACCCGAGATCCCCCTTCTCCCGGAAGGGGGAAAAGTCGCGGGTGACGTCGATCCCGGAAAATCCGACCCCCGAAAGGAGATCCCGCATCGAGTCCGGTTCATAGAGCCTGAGGGAATAGCGGCTGTCCTTGATCAGCCCGCTCTTCTTGCTCACCACCACCTCCCGGGTCAGGACGACATCCCCGTCCAGTGTTCTGTTTCGGCAGACCACGAGATCATCGCCGATTTCATGCCAGGCGACGGGGTGAAACCTGCCGCGAAGTGTCTCCCCGTTCACCGTATCGAGGAGCAGCCGGCCCCCGCTTCTCAGGAGCCGCATCGCTTCCGCGAGAAGATCCCGGTCTCCTTCCGGAGACGAATGATAACCGAGGGAATTCCCGAGGACCAGGACCCGGTCGAAGCGTTCCGGGGGAAGACCGGTTTTCCGGGCATCTCCCTGGAGAAAGGTGATCTCCCTCCCCTCCCTCTCCGCTTCCACCCTCCCCCGGTCGATGAGAAATTGCGAGTAGTCGAAGACCGTGCACTTCCGGAACCCCCGGTGAAAGAGTTCCATGCTGTGCCTTCCGTGGCCGCCGCAGAGATCGAGGATCTCCTGTTCCGGGGACAGCGGGATCAATTCCATGATGAGATCGATTTCCCGGCGGGTGACCTCCTCGTCGCAGACCGTTCGCGCATCGGTTGCGAGGTAGACCTCGTCGAAGAGCTCCTTCCACCATTCCGGGTTCACGTCGGGACTCACGGCTCCTCCGGGTGCGCCCCGAAGCTGAACAGCCCGTCCGACGCGAACACGGCGTGGGACCCGCCCCAGACCTGGGATCGGGCGATCGCAAGCTCCTCGTCCTCGATGTGGACGAACCGGTCGATCTCCCCAGAAAGCCACATCTTTTCGAGGGTCAGACAATCGTTCCAGACGGCGGAGCAATACGCCCGCAGGGATTCGATGTGTCCGGGCTTCATCACCCTCGGACGGAGAGCCATCTTGATCGGCCCGAGCAGGTAGGTGAACTTGTGGTCCAGGGCCATCTGTTCCTGCATCCGGACGACTTCGAGAAGATCCCCGTACGGGAGGGAAAGGATTGCATCATTGATCCGGCCCACGGCGTCCCGTACCGTCATCCCGGAGCGCAGGATGGCGAGAGGCTGCACTCCCCCGCCGCTTCCGACGTTGGTGGGGATGCCGCCGTACCGGACGAGGAACCCGAACACCCGCTGCGGGCCGAACAGGCAGCGGAAATCGGTCTGGAACCGGACCAGGGTGGTTTCCTGGCGCGCCCGGTCCACGAAGGGATTGTCCTCCCCCCAAAGGGAGAGAGGGATCTTCTCCTGCACGATGTAGTCCCCTTCTCTCAACGCGGTCCCGATCGCCTCCTCGACATCTCCGTGGACCCCACCCACACGCACTCCTCTTCCCGAGTACCCCCGCTCGGGTTTGAGGACCAGTTCGTCCCACTGTTTCCGCGTCCACTCGATGAGATCATCGATCGCCTCCCCCCTTGGGCCGTCCGTCTTCCGGGGGAAGAACTTGCGGGTCCAGGGGGTCCGTCTCACGGTTTCCGGGTGAAACCGGTTCCGGCAGGAGCCCGTGATGAGCTCGAACGTGCTCTTCACGTTGATCGGCTCGGTTCCCCGGGGGTTGATGACCCGCCCTTCCCGGACCGCCGTGAGCAGGGGGGAAAGGTCCCGCTTCCGGTGCAGCGACAGGAGGATGTCGGTGTTGAAGTCCATGAAGATCAGGGAGACGGGCCTGCCCTGGTGGCATACCCTGCCGGATCGGTATTCCAGCTCATGGGGAGCCAGGAGAACCCCGGTGATTCCATCGATTCCACTCAGCTTTGCGGCAAGGTTGACATTCTCGGTGACGTCTTCCAGGGTCTCTTCCTCGGCGACCACGGCGATGACCCCCGGGTTTCTCCCTTCCCTCGCGCGGTGCGCTTCGAGGAGCATCTCCACGAAACCGTTGATGGGATAGAGGAGAGGATGGTCGAAATCGAGGTCGACCCCGATCGCCCGGATCGCATTGAGCCTGCTCCACACCTCCTTGCCGATGACCTGGGTGATCCGCTGGTAATCCCATCCTCCCGGGGACCCCAGGTTCCACTCCGAGTGGTAGCCGAGAAAATCCTCCATCTCTTCCCCCGCGTGTGGCGGCCTCCCGTGCATGCAGTGCCCGGGTGCCTGGCGGTCACCCGAAGCGCATGCGCAGGACTCTCTCCAGAAGGTCGAACCCGATCTCCCCGCAGGAGAGAACCGATTCGACGAATTTCTTTGCGCCGTGCGTTCCGTATCTACCGTAAAGGTCCAGAAACCGCCTGAGTCCGAAAGTGTAGCACACCTGGTATCCGGGCCTCAGCGCATACTTCGCGGTGACGGAGGATGCGGCGTCCCTCGGGAACCCCGAATCGGCGAGAAGAGCCGCGGCGGAGCGCCGATCGAGCTTCCCCGACTGCAGATCGAGGTCGACCAGACCGCGAACCGCCCGCCGGTACCGTCTCTTCGCCAGCAGCAGACGGTCCGCCGGCCCGGAAAAGTACCCGGTCACCCGCATGAGCTCCTCGGCGAAACAGGCCCACCCCTCGTAAAAGAGGGGATTCTCCACCGGGCGCCGCACCGGGGAGACGAAATGCCATCGCCACGTGTCGAGGAGGTGGTGGCCGGGGTACGCCTCGTGCGCCGTGAGCATCCGGTAATCGACGAGATCTTCCCGGTTGTCATCCCAGGAACCGTCGGGGGGCACGATGAAAAAGGTCCCCTTTTGCGACGGGATTTCGGGTGTGAAGCTGTACGCCGAGGCGGCCCGGATCGCCTTGAGATACGGAGGCAGCAGGACGACCTGCAAAGGGCTTTCCCCGGGGAGGGTTTGCGGCACGATCCCTTCCCGGATGCAGTGGCACAGAAGCGCGGCGGCCTCTTTCCGGTAGAGCGCCAGCGTCCCCCCCTCCGGAATCTCCGGGGGGGGGATCTTCCGGACCGCCCCCCTCCAGGTCTCCCCGGGGAATAGTTTCCGGCATTCCGCTCTCATGACCCCGTCCATCTCGCGGATCTCCTCCTGGATGGCGTCGCGGACTTCGTCCAGGCCGACGCCGCACCCGATATGCTCCCGGACGATCCGCTCCGTGATGTCGGAGGGGAGCAGATAATCGCTCCCGGTCGGGGCGTTCCTCAAAAAATCCTCGAACCGCTCCATCGCGGAGAGGACGGGACCCACCTCGCCCTCCTGCATCGCAAGGGATCGCAGCCACCCCTTGGTGTCGCGGATCATCGCCAACCCCTGGTCCCGGAAAAGTCGCGGCATTCCGGTGAGGGTTGCCGCCGCGCGTGTCAGGAACGTTGGAACGGCCTTCGCGCGGATCCCCCACGCCCGGCGTTCGGGGTCTCTGAGGGAAGAGGCAAGACCGGTGCACAGGACCGTCAGGTGGAACGTGGGCTGCGTTTCCTGGAAACGGACTTCGCGCAGCTGTTCCCTGAGCGTTCTCGCCATCCGCCGGAGGGTTTCCGCATCGGCGTGGAGATCCGGGTCGTCCCCGGTTTCCAGGAAACGCCCGATATCGTTCTCCACGGAAGAAAGCCGCGCCCCCGCCTCCTCGACGCGTTCCGGAGCGAAGTCGTCCCACCCCGTCCAGCCCTCTTGCGCGGGGATGATCTGGGGGAAATAGTGGAATTCGTCGCTCGCGCAGCACACCGGAAAGGTTTTCCCGAGGTAGCCGAAGAGATCGTCGGCGATCGACTGGAGAGCGGGATTCATTCGGGGACTCCGGACCGTAGTTTTCCCATTATATTCCCGGGAGGAATTTACATCGCCCGGATGGGCATGATCAGCATCGGCAGGCCATGATGGACCAGTTTTTTCTGCACCAGGAACGAGGTCTGGTTGTGGAGCAGCCGGCTCATGAAGTTTTCCTCCCGGAAGACGAGTTTTCCGGCGAACACCGTGACGTTGGGAAAGTCCCTGGCCACTTCATCCGCAAGGTGGCTGATGATGTCGATGACATCCGTGCCCACTTCGTAGCGCGCCTCGGCATAGGAGCCGTGGCTCCTCACGAATTCCACGTAGTGCCGGAGCTGGTCCTTCAGGTCCGCTCCGAGGTTGGCCACCTCTTCCGCTCCCTTGAACCTGCTGGAGTCGATCACCCCCGCGGAGAGGAAGATGAAATTGCGGAACACCCCCGGGAAGGCCCGCGCGATCGAGAAGAAGACGTGCATCCCCATGCCGTTGTAGCCGGAGACCATGATGGCGGCCGTCGGCGCATCCCGATGGGGCGCCGGGCCCGGCAAGGGGGCCGTTTCTTCCCCGGGAAGGTACGTCAGGAGATCGTCCAGACGCCGGGTCTGTTCCCGGACCTCCCGGTAATGGCGTCGGATCAGGAAGGAAAGGGCGATGAAGACCCCCGTGATGAGAAGGGTGATCCATCCCCCTTCGGGAAACTTGATCCAGACCGTCGCCGCCAGGATCGAGGAGGTGAGCAGGAAACCCACCCCGTTCAGGCAGATCTTTCCCTTCCACTTCCCTTGCCGGCGCCTTTCCTTCCACCAGTGCACGCACATCCCGAACTGGGAGATGGTGAACGTCATGAACACGTTGATCGAATACATGATGACGAGGTATTGCACGGAGCCGCCGGTGATGTACAGCATGAGGAAGGCCATCCCCCCCATGAAGTACACCCCGTACATGGTCACCAGCCGGTCGGAAAGGTGGGCGAACCGGCGGGGCATGTAGGAGTCGACCGCCATGCTCGCGAGGACCTGGGGCCCCCCGAGGAACCCCGTCTGGGCGGCGACGAACAGCAGCACGGCCTCCGTCGCCATGACGAACCCGACGATGATCCCGCCGATCTTTGCCCCGCCGAGGTTCCCGACGAGCGCTTCGATGAGGACGGCGTTCAGCGTTTTTCCCTCGACCGGCCGGATCCCGTTCAGCACGTAGCCCAGAATGATCCCCCCGGCGATGAAGGAAAGGGAAACGGCCATGTACAGCATGGCCTTCTTTCCCGTGAACACCCGGGGCTCCCGAAGCGTCTGCATGGAATTGCTGACCGCCTCGATGCCGGTGTACGTTCCGGCCCCCATGGAATAGGCGCGCATCAGGAGGGCGGCCACGCCGAACCAGCCCATCTCCGAGACGGCGGAAGAAAGATCCGTCGACACCCGGGTGCCCAGCGCGGGCAGATCCGCCACGTGACGGAGGATCGCATAGAAGACCAGGGGAACATGGGTGAGAAGGAAGGCGATGAAGATGGGGGTGAGCGCAAGGACAGACTCCTTGACCCCCCTGAGGTTGAGCCAGATCAGAAGGAGAATGACAAGGGCGATGGAAACGAACCGGTAGGACTGCCAGGCCAGGGGAAGCACGCTGAAGACCGCGTTGACGCCAGCAGCGACGGAGATGGTGACGGTCAGCACGTAGTCGATGACAAGGGCCGACCCGGAGCACACCCCTGCCTTCTCCCCCAGGAGCTTGGAGGCGACGATATATCCCCCTCCTCCGGAGGGGAAGGCCTCGATGATCTGCGCGTAGCTGCCCGAGATCACGAAGACGGTGACCACCGTGGCAAAAGCCACGAAGATCGCCAGGACCGTGTGATCCCCAAGAGCCAGGAAGGCCTCTTCCGGGCCGTAGGCCGAAGAGGAGATGCCGTCGGCGCCGAGACCGACCCAGGCGAAGAAGGCGATCAGGGAGATCTGGTGGTAGACTTTCGGATCGAAGATGTCGCGGGGAGCGCCGAAAAGGACCCGTTTGGCCCTCTGGAACCAGGACATGCCAGGACTCCGCTGTGTGTACCGGCCTGCAGGACCTTCCTCGGAATACCGTTCATCTTATGCCCGCCACCTTCCCCCGTCAACCGAGGGGGATATTTTGAATCTCCCCGGGATACTCCTCATCAGAAGGATGGAATAGAAAACCAAGGGAGATATCAACGATGAAACAGGCAGGCAAAGGAGATACCGTAAAGGTTCACTACACGGGAGTTCTGAAAGACGGCACGGTATTCGACTCATCGAGGGACCGGGAAGCCATGGAGGTGACTCTCGGCAGCGGAACGCTCATCCCGGATTTCGAGGATGCTCTGGTGGGGATGTCCGTGGGGGAGACGAAGCGGCTACAGGTTCCGTCTGCCAATGCCTACGGGCCCCGGAGGGAGGAACTCGTGATCCGTGTGGAAAGCTCCGAATTCCCCCCCCACCTCGTCCCGCAGGAGGGTCTCAAGCTGAACCTGAAAGGCCCGGAGGAGCAGGTGATCCAGGCCGTCATCACGGAGGTCTCGGGGGATTCGGTCGCGATCGACGCAAACCACCCGCTCGCAGGGGAAGATCTCACCTTCGACATCGAACTGACCGGGTTCGTCTAGTCGTTCCCCCCTGCCCGGGCCACGGTTGCGTCGAGGGGATCCCGGGTCGCAGGATTACGCCGCGGCGGCGCCTCTCCCCGTGACCGGGAGTCCCTGCGTCTCCGGCACGGCCTGGAAAGACCTTTGCCGGAGAATCTCCCGGCCGAATGGTTCATCTCATTCATGCGAAACCGGACAATTATCAACGAAGGAGGACGACATGGTACGGATCATCGGGACCATCTGTTTCCTGGCGGCGATGGTGGCCACCGCCCACGGGGAGGTCGTCGGGAAACCGGTGGAATACGTTTCCGGGGGCACGACGATGAAGGGGTATCTTGCCTACGACGATCGTCTCCCGGACAAAAGGCCGGGCATCCTGGTGGTGCACGAGTGGTGGGGTCATAACGACTACACCAGAAGGCGCGCCCGGATGCTGGCCGAGCTGGGGTACGTCGCCCTGGCGGTGGACATGTACGGGGAGGGGAAGCAGGCGGCCCATCCCGACGACGCCGGGAAGTTCTCCGGGGAGATCCGGAAGAACATGGATCTCGGGCGGCAACGGTTCCGGGCCGCCAGGAAGGTCCTGGAGGAGCAGACATTCACCGATCCCGGTCGGATCGGCGCCATCGGGTACTGTTTCGGCGGAAGCGTCGTCCTCCAGATGGCGCGGGACGGGATGGACCTGGCCGGGGTTGCCAGCTTCCACGGCGGGCTCTCGACGGATGCCCCGGCAAAGCCCGGGGAGGTCAAGGCGAAGATCCTGGTGTTGACCGGCGCCGACGACAAGTTCGTCCCGCCGGAGCAGGTCGAGGCATTCCGGCAAGAGATGAGAGCGGCCGGGGCGGATTTTAGGATCGTCTCCTACCCGGGGGCCCTCCACGGCTTCACCAATCCCGATGCGGACGGGGCCGCGAAGAAGTTCAACATGCCGATCGGGTACAACGCCGATGCGGACAGGAAGTCCTGGGACGAAATGCGGAAATTCTTCAAGGATCTTTTCGGGAAATAGGAGGTAAGGGACATTTCCGGCACGTTCGGTTCGTTCTCCAGATCCCGTTGGCTGATCGGTGCGATCGGGATCGTTTTGCCGATGCTGTTCGCCTGCTCGACCCCGCACGCACGGCAGGGATCCGGCAGACCCGGAATCCTTCCCCCGTGCCCCGACTCCCCCAACTGCGTCTCCAGCCAGGCGGTGGACGCACGGCGGCGGGTCGACCCGATCCTGTTCCCCGGGGACGGCGGATCCGCGTGGTCAAGGCTTCGCAGGGTGATCGTAGGGATGAAGGGAGCCCGCATTACGGAGGAGACCGAGGGCACCCTTCATGTCGAGGTCCGGTCGGCGGTGTTCGGTTTCGTGGACGATGTGGAATTCCTCATGGACGCGGCCGGTGGCAGGATCGAAGTGCGCTCCGCGTCGCGGACGGGGTATTACGACTTCGGGGTGAACCGGCGACGGGTCGAGGAGATCCGGGCACGGTTCGCCCGGGAACCGTAATCGATCCCCCGGGAAGGGTCCGTCCTTCCCCTGTCTCCCTCTTAATTGCGGCAGGAAGGATGGGATACAATACCGGCAAATGGGCCCTGTATCGAAAGACCATCCCGTTCGACACACCCTCCTGTCCCTGGTCCGGTGGTTCGACTCGTACGCCGGGGTCTCGGAGATGGCCGATGAACCGGAGCGGAAGGTCGACGTCCTGAGGGTTCTGCCGTTCCTGTTCCTGCACGCCGCATGCCTGGGGGTCTTCCTGGTCGGCTGGAGTCCCGTGGCCGTGGGAACGGCGATCGTTCTCTACCTCGTCCGGATGTTCGGGATCACGGCGTTCTACCACCGCTATTTCTCCCACAATGCCTTCAAGGCCTCCCGCGCGTGGACTTTCGCCTTCGCCGTCCTCGGGAGCGCCTCCGTGCAACGAGGCCCGCTCTGGTGGGCGGGCCACCACCGCCACCATCACCTGTTCGCCGACAGGGACGAGGACATCCACTCTCCCGTCCGGCAGGGATTCTGGTGGAGCCACGTCGGGTGGATCACCTCGAACCGGAATTTTCCGACCCGGACGGAGCTGGTCGGGGATTTCGCCCGGTTCCCGGAACTTCGCTTCCTCGACCGGTTCGACATCCTCGTCCCGATCCTCCTTGCCTCCGGGTTGTTCGCCGCGGGAGCCCTCCTTTCGCGCTTCGCCCCGGATCTCGGGACAAGCGGCCCCCAGATGCTGGTGTGGGGGTTCTTCCTTTCGACCGTGGTTCTGTTTCACGCCACCTCGACCATCAATTCCCTCAGTCACATGTTCGGGTCGCAGCGGTACGATACCGCCGACACGAGCCGGAACAACCCCTGGCTCGCCCTTGTCACACTCGGGGAGGGGTGGCACAACAACCACCACCGCTACGCCGTCTCCGCCCGCCAGGGGCATTTCTGGTGGGAGGTCGACCTCACCTACTATGGGCTCGTCGTTCTCTCCCGGCTCGGGATCGTCCAGGACCTGCGGCCCCTGCCGGAATCGTTGCGGCGCCCGGAAGAGGCCCCCGCATGAGGATCGCCGTGGTCGGCGCCGGAATATCCGGCCTGGTGGCGGCGCGACTCCTGAGCACCATGCACGAGGTGACCGTCTACGAGGAGCAGGGATACGCCGGCGGGCACACCCGGACCGTCGACGTCGAGGAGGGAGGAAGGGTCTTCCCCGTCGATACGGGCTTCATCGTATACAACGAGGAGACGTACCCCTTGTTTACCCGTCTCCTTTCGATCCTCTCCGTAGCCACGCAACCGTCCACGATGAGCTTCAGCGCCCGATGCGAACGATCGGGAGTGGAGTATTGCCCCTCGAACCTCAATACGCTTTTCGCCCAGCGGAAGAATCTCCTCCGTCCGGCGTTCTGGCGAATGATCTTCGAGGTCTCCCGGTTCAAGCGCGGGATGACGGATCTGATCCGGTCGGGAGACGACCGTTTCACTCTCGGGGAGTTTCTCGGACGGGGAGGGTATTCCCGGATGTTCACCGATCTGTTCATCCTCCCCATGGGTTCCGCGATCTGGTCGGCCGCCCCGCGCGCAACGCTTGCGATGCCCGCCCTGTTCTTCGCCCGCTTCTTCGACAATCACCGGTTCCTGGACAGGACGGGGCAGCCTGCCTGGCGGGTCGTCCGGGGCGGGTCGCGGGAATATGTGTCCCCTCTCATCGCCCCCTTCCGGGAGCGGATCCGTCTCGGGACGCCGGTCGCCTCCGTGCGCCGGGGCCCGGATCGGGTCGAGGTGACGCCCCGGGGAGGGACCGCGGAACATTTCGACCAGGCGGTGCTTGCCGTCCACAGCGACCAGGCCCTCGCGATCCTTGCCGACCCTTCGGACGCCGAGCGGGAGATCCTTTCCTGGATCCCGTACCAGGAGAACCGGTATATCCTCCACACGGACGTCTCCCTCCTGCCCCGGAAGCGGGCGGCGTGGTCGGCGTGGAACTCCCTGGTCCCAGCGGACTCCCCGGAACGGGTCTCCGTCACCTACGACATGAACATCCTGCAGTCCCTCGAGGCTTCGAAGGAGTTCCTCGTGACCCTCAACAGGGAAGAAAGGATCCGGTCGGAGGAGGTCATTCTCCGGGGAATCTCCCACCATCCCGTCTTCACGCGGCAAGGCGCGGCGGCCCAGGCGCGGCGCGGCGAGATCAGCGGCGTGAACCGGACCTGGTACTGCGGGGCATACTGGGGGAACGGCTTCCATGAGGACGGGGTGCGCAGCGCCGTGGAGGTGGGGCGGTCGTTCGGGGCGTCCCTGTGACGGGCGGAAGCGCCGTCTACGAAGGATGGGTCCGGCACCGGCGGTTCTCCCCCGTCCGCAACGAATTCCGGGTCCGGCTCTTCCTGATGTACCTCGACCTCGCGGAACTCCCCGGCCTGTTCGATCCGTACCTGCTCTGGTCCGCCAGGCGACCCTCCGTCGGCTGGTTTCGAAGGGCCGACTACCACGGCGACCCCGACCTCCCTCTCGACCTATCGGTGCGCAACCTCGTGGAAGCGCGGCTCGGGTTCCGCCCCGAGGGTCCGGTCCGGCTCCTGACCCACCTGCGCTACTTCGGCTACGTCTTCAATCCGGTCAGCATCTATTACTGTTTCGACCGGGCGGACCGACGGGTCGAGGCGATCGCGGCGGAGATCACGAACACCCCCTGGAAAGAGCGTCACGCCTACGTCTTCGGAGACCGCGAGAACGTGGCCTCCCATCCGTCGTGGCGGCGGTACCGGTTCCCGAAGGCGTTCCACGTCTCCCCGTTCATCGACATGGGGATCGACTACGACTGGCGGTTCCGCGAGCCGGGCGAAACGCTCGCCGTACATATGATGGACTTCGAGAAGGAACAACGGATCTTCGATGCGACGCTGTTTCTGCAACGCCGGCCTCTGTGCGCCGGAACGCTCCGGTCCGCGCTGCTGCGGTACCCTCTGATGACCGCCCGGGTAACCGGTGCGATCCACTGGCAGGCCATGCGGCTCTGGATGAAACGTGCGCCGTTTTTCGTTCATCCCTCCAAGAGGGGAATGTAAAGGAAGGGACGATTCAAATGGAATCAGCGAAGCCGCGGACCATCGCCGGCGGTACGGAAACGGAAGCGGGCATGCTGCAAAGAACGGCAAGAGCGCTCGTCTTCCGGGATCTGGAGCGGATCCGTGAAGGCACCCTGTCGATCGTCGACGGGGACTCCTCCCGTTCCTTCGGCGAAGGGAACGATCTGCACGCGAGGATCACCGTCCTGTCCCCCACCTTTTACCGTGACGTGGCGTTCTGGGGAAGCGTTGGGGCAGGATCCTCCTACATGGACGGAAGCTGGACGGCCGACGACCTGGTCTCCGTCGTCCGGATCCTCGCCCGGAACGCACAGGCACTGGAAGGGATGGAAGGAGGGGCGGCGGTCCTTCTCCGCCCCGTCCTGCGCCTGCTCCACGCGCTCCGGAAGAACACGGAAACGGGAAGCCGGCGCAACATCGCCGACCACTACGACCTCGGAAACCGGTTCTACGAACTGTTCCTCGACCCCACCATGTCCTACTCCTGCGCCTTTTTCGAACGCCCCGACAGTTCCCTCGAGGAGGCCTCGGTGGCGAAGTTCGATCGTGTTCTGGCCAAGGTGGATCCGCGCCCCGGGGATCACCTGCTCGAGATCGGGTGCGGCTGGGGCGGATTCGCCGTCCACGCCGCGCGGACGAGGGGATGCCGGGTCACCGCGGTGACGATCTCCCGGGAACAGCACGAATACGCCGTCCGCACCGTTCGCGAGGCGGGGGTCTCCGATCGCGTGGAGGTCCTCCTCGAGGATTACCGCCGGGTACGGGGATCGTACGACCGGATCGTATCGATCGAGATGATCGAGGCGGTGGGCCACCACTACCTGGAGGAGTTCTTTCGCCGTTGCGCATCCCTTCTCCGGCCCGAGGGGGCGATGCTCCTGCAGGCGATCACGATTCCGGACCGGTTCTACAAGAGGCACATCCGGAGCGTGGACTTCATCAAGCGGTACATCTTCCCGGGAAGCTTCATCCCCTCCGTTGCGGCCCTGTGCGGCGCCGCGGGCCGTACCGACCTGCGGCCCGTGCACCTGGAGGACATTACCCCCCACTACGCCCGAACCTTGCGCGAATGGAGAACGCGTTTTCTCTCCCGGCTTCCGGAAATCCGCGCGATGGGCTTCCCGGAGCGGTTCGTCCGGATGTGGGAATTCTACCTCTGCTACTGCGAAGGGTCCTTTGCCGAGCGGTACAACGGTGACGCGCAGATCCTCTTCGCCAAGCCCCGATGGCTCCCCTTCTGATCAATATCGTTTCGTTCCAGGCGGGGTGGTTCGCCTCCGTGCTGGGGGCCGCCGCAGGATCGTCATGGCTGGGGCCTGCCGTCGTCCTTCCCCTCGCAGCCTTCCACCTGGTCCGCGCCGGGGATCGAAGGGCCGAGGGATCCATTCTGGTTGCGTCCGGCGTCGCCGGGATCCTTGCGGAGACGGCGATGATCGCCGCGGGGTTCTACGATCCCGCAGTCTCCCCTTTTCCCGCCCCGCTGGCTCCTCCCTGGCTGGTCGCGATGTGGGTGAATTTCGGCACGACGCTTTCCGTATCCCTGCGGTTTCTCGAGGAACGCCCCGGTCTCGCGGCTCTCCTGGGGGCGGTCGCCGGCCCTGCCGCCTACCTGGCCGGGGAAGGCTTGGGGGCCGTCCGGTTCGCGGACCCACGGTGGCCGGGAATCATGGCGCTTGCCGTCCTCTGGGCGGTGGCGGTCCCCGGCCTGTTTCTTCTCCGGAAGCGCCTGTTCTACTCTTCCCGGCGCCCGAAGAGGTAGTGCGAGACGAACCACTCCTCCCCTCCCCGGTGCCCCCACAACTCCTCGCAGGCCAGGAAGAAGATCCGCCAACGCCGAAGCCACAACCATTCCGTGCCTGCCCCGTAGGTATCGGCCAGGACGGGGAGGATCCGTTCGGTCCGGGAATCGAGATTGGCGAGCCACGCCCGCGCCGTCTTCGCGTAATGCAGACCCCCGACGCGCCAGCGGGACAATAGCGTCAGGTCGTCCTGGAACCGGCAGAGAAGGTCGTCCGAGGGCATGAGGCCCCCGGTAAAGAAGTTCCGCCCCATCCAGTCGTCCTCATCTTCGGTGCCAAAGAAGTACGGGAAGGATCGGTGGACGAAGACGTGCACGAAGAGCCTCCCCCCGGGGGAGAGCCATCCGGCGATCCGGCGGAGCAGTTCCCGCCAGTTCCGCATGTGCTCGAACATCTCGATGGAGACGACGCGGTCGAACGCGGCGCCCGGGTCGAAGACGTTCATGTCGGAGGTCCTGACCGTGACGTTGCGGATCCCGAGGGATTCGCAACGGGCATCGATGAAGCTCTTCTGAAGGGCGGAGTTGGAAACGGCAAGTACCCGGCACCCGGGGTACTTCTCCGCGATCCACAGCGACAGGGACCCCCAGCCGCATCCCAGGTCGAGTATGTCCATGCCGTCCCGGATTTCCGCCCGCTCGCAGGCCAGGGCGAGCATCGCCTCTTCCGCTTCGTCCAGTGTCCGGACCCGAGGGGGAAAAAGCGCGCAGCTGTATTTCATCCGGCTGCCGAGGACCTGCTCGAAGAACGGGGGAGGGACCTCGTAATGCTGCACATTGGCCGCCCGGGTCTCCACGGCGACCGGTCCCGTGCGCAGGCGCCCCAGGAACGCCTCGTATGCCGCGCCCTGGTTCTCCACCCCCCCCCGGTCCTCCCCGGCGAGCCTTTTCCGGTTCAGCCGCCTGATCCCGAGCCGGACCAGGGCATCGGGCAAGAGGCCCCGTTCCGCGAGTGCGATCCCGTCGATCATTTCCGGGGCTCCCGGGGAAACCAGGGGAGGAAGGGACTCGTCGTCCGCTGGTACTCGCGGTAGGCCTCCCCGCGGCTTTTGAGCGCCTGGGCCTCCGTGTACGGGATTCCGGTGATCTTGAAGAGGAACAGGAGCATCAGCGCGGGTCCCAGAAGGGTCAGGAGCCAAAGGTGCGACCCCGCGGCGAGCAGCATGTAGGCAAACCAGTGGACCCACTCGAAGAAGTAGTTCGGATGCCGGGAGTACCGCCAGAGACCTTCCCGGCAGACCTTTCCCCGGTTCGCCGGTTCGGCCCGGAACCGGGAGAGCTGGCGGTCGGCAAGCGCCTCCCCCCCGACGGCTGCGGCGAAGACCGCAACGCCCAGAACGTCCCATACCGTGACGGCGGGAACCGCGTTGACCGCCGCCGCCAGGAACGGTAGGGAGAAGAGTACGGCCCAGGCCGCCTGGACCTGGAAGAACAGGAAGAACCACAACTGGGCCTTCCCGCCCCACTTCTCGCGCAGCGTCTTGTACCTCCCGTCCTCCCCCGGTGGGAGAACCCGGTCCCGGAAGAGGTAGAACGCCAGCCGCCCGCCCCAGGCGACTCCCATCGCGGCTACCAGCGTCCGTCGCACCGGATCGCCCTCCCCGAGAATTGCGTAGAACAGGGCAAGGAACCCGACCCCTGCCGCCCAGCCCACGTCCACGATCCCGGCGTCTTGCCTGGACCGCTGGTAGAGGAAAAGGGAAAGCATGGCCAAGGATACGATCCCCCAGCCGATCCATGTCATCCGGAACGGGTCCATCCATAGCTCCTGAAGCCGGGATTCTCCACCAAGCATATCACCCAGGAAATAGATGTCCTAAACGGCGGGCGGATTCCGCGGGCAGAGCATTTCCCCCGGAGAATGCGGGAATCGGAATCCGTCCGGGGCGCTGGGAATCTAACGTTCCTGAGACGATCAGGAACGGAGGCGTCCGTGGCCCGAACACCGATCCTTCCGGCTATTTTCGCAATGGTTCTTCTGGGGGCAGGATCCGCGCTCCCGACCTCCGGGGCGGCGACCGGTTCCGCGGAAACGACGAAGAAGGTGATCGAAGGCGTCGAGTTCCGCCAGACCTACGCCGGAGAGGGCGTTGTCCTGCACCTCCACAACGCCGCGCTGCTTCGATACAAGGTCTTCTTCCGCGGGTATGTCGTGGGGCTCTACCTGCCCGAAGGGGCGGGGCCATCCGCCGTCCTCGAGGATGTGCCGAAGCGGATGGAGTTCTCCTACTTCTGGTCGATTCCCGCCCGGGAGTTCGGGAAGGCAGGGGAGAAGATCCTCGCCCGCAATGTGGACGCGAAGACGCTGGAGAACCTGCGGGAGCGCCTCGACCGGATCGACCGCGCCTACCGGGACGTCCGTCCGGGCGACCGCTACGCTCTCACGTATATCCCGGGCCGGGGGACGGAGCTTTCGTACAACGGCAAACCCCTCACCGTCATCGAAGGGGCCGATTTCGCCGCCGCCTATTTTGCGATCTGGCTCGGTCCGGAACCGCTGGACGCCGGGCTCAAGCGGGAGCTTCTCCGGCAGGGATAGAACGGGACTTCGATGGGCAGCCCCCGATCCCGAGTGGGTTGCAGAGCCGGACCTTTCTCACAGACCGCCCCTTCGAACGAGCCCGAGGATCCGGCGCAACTGGTTTGCCGCCACCGCGGAGAGGGCAACCGCCGTGACCGGCAGGACGAAGCAGAGCATGGTTTCACTGAATTGCGGCAAGGCGTCGTGCCCTTTCGCGTCCAGGATCAGGTAGAGGATATACGCCGCGTAATACAAGAGAAGGAGCGCCCCCTCCCAGCGGGCGACCCGGTGCCTGGTGAACACGATCGGCAGGCAGACCAGGGCCACGGCGAACATCACGGGAATGTCGAAGGCAAGGGCTGCGGACGTGACGGGGATCCCGGCGGGAGAGACCGCGGCGCTCAGTCCCAGCACTCCGAGGATGTTCAGGATGTTGCTTCCCACGATGTTCCCCACGGCGATGTCCCGCTCCCCCCGGACCGCCGCGACGATCGAGGCGGCCACCTCGGGCAGCGAGGTTCCGGCGGCGACGATCGTCAGACCGATGATCAGCTCGCTCAACCCCGCCGCCCGGGCGATCGATTCCGAGGAGGAAACCAGCCAGCGCGCTCCCAGCACCAGCAACGCCAGCCCGCCGATCACGAGAAGTCCGTGGAATGCTGCGGTCTCCTGGTAACTTTTCTTCCCCACCCCTTTCGAACGGACCGGAATGTACTTAAGTAAAGGGGATTCCTCCCTTCGTCCCTGTCGGATCGACCAGGCCGTGTAGAGGAGACACCCGGCAAGGAGCAGGAGCGCCTCGAGGCGCCCCAGCTTCCCGTTCGCGGCCAGCAGGTAGAGGAACCCGGACACGCCGATCATCACGGGGACGTCCCAATAGACAAGCTGCCGGGCCACTCTGTGGGGGACGATCAGGGCGGAAAGACCGAGAATGACCAGGACGTTGAATATGTTGCTCCCCAACACATTTCCCAGCGCGATATCCCCGTGGCCGGACCGGGCGGACAGGGCGCCGACAGTGAATTCCGGGGCGCTCGTCCCGAACGCGACGACGGTGATCCCGATCACGAGGGGGGTCATCCCGAGAGCCGCGGCCAGGCGGGAGGCACCCCTGACCAACCACTCCGCCCCCGCGATCAAGAGGGCGATTCCTGCGACGAACTGGATGGCGATCACGATATCCAAGCCTGGATCATCCTTCTCTTCTTCGGCGGGGACCACCCGCTTTCCGCCGTCTCCTACTCGGATTCCATCGATCTCCCGTTGGATTCAACGAACGAACTTTCGTAAAAGAAGCGGAACATCCCTGAAAACCTGGGAAAGTCACGCCTCCACCAATCCGGATAGGATCTCCATTTCATTTCGAAACGGGAGGATAATATAACGCATCGAAAGAAAAGCGATAAATCCGACAAGGGCGGATGTTCCGTCCGGTACAACCCTCGCAAGACAACCACGCGCAAATCGGAAAAGGAGGAAACGAATGGACGCGATTGCCGCAAAGGCTCAGGAATTTTCCATGGCGTTCGGGCTCAGGATCGTCACGGCGGTACTGATGTTTGTCATCGGGCGGTGGGTGGCGAAAGTCATCCGGAGCGCCAGCGGGAAAATGATGTCGAGGAGCAACGTCGATGCGACCCTCGTCCCCTTCCTCGAGAACCTGATCTACGTTTCGCTTCTCACGTTCGTCATCCTCGCGGCGCTGGCGCACCTGGGGGTTCAGACGACTTCGTTCATCGCCGTCATCGGCGCGGCCGGCCTGGCCGTAGGACTGGCGCTGCAGGGTTCTCTGGCGAACTTCGCCTCCGGCGTCCTGATGCTGATCTTCCGTCCCTTCCGGGTCGGCGATTTCATCGAGGGCGCGGGCGTCTCGGGGGTCGTCGAGGAGATCAGTATCTTCACGACGCAATTGAGGACGGTCGACAACAAGACGATCATCATCCCGAATGCGAAGATCACCGGCGACAACATCACGAACTACACGAGGAAGGAAAACCGTCGCGTGGACCTCGTCGTCGGGGTAAGCTACCGGGACGACATCGGGAACGTGAAACGCGTGATCGCAGACGTTCTGAACGGCGACGCACGTGTCCTGAAGGATCCGGCCCCGACGGTCGCCGTTCTGGAACTGGGGGAAAGCAGCGTCAACTTCGCCGTCCGCCCCTGGGTAAAGACGGCGGATTACTGGGATGTCTACTTCGATACAACCGAGAATCTGAAGAAGCGGTTCGATGCGGAGGGGATCCAGATCCCGTTCCCGCAGCGGGATGTGCACATCCATCAGGCGTAACGGGAGCGATGAACCGGACAACAGGTCTTACGGAGGTGGGGACATGAAGAGCACCAAGGTCATGATCGCGATCGTTGTATTGAGCCTTGCGGCGGGAGTGTTCGGGGGATACCGGATCTGGGGAACCAAAGACGAAGGAAAGGTCGACATCAAACAGCTGTTGCGCAGCCTGGAGGAGGAGGTAGACCGGATCGCACAGGAGAACAAGGATCTCTTCTCATCGATCCAGGCATCCAAGGGGGATATCGAGGCATCGGAAGCGGTCAAGAAGGAGAACCAGGCCCTGAAAGACCAGTTGCGGGATGCTCTTCAGGAGAAGACGGGATTGGAGAGCTCCCTCGCGGAGATGAAAGCAAAGGAGACCGACGCGGAAAAGCAGGCAGCGGCCGGGCAGGAACTCCGGGCGGCGCAGGAGGACCTGAAAGGCAAGATCACGGCGCTGGAAAGCGGGAACCGGGATCTGGCAGACCGGTTGCAACAGGCAGAGCGGGAGATCGCGGAAAAAGAGGGCGTTCTTGACCAGGTGCGCAGCGAACTTTCCGAAGCCAGGGAAAAGGCATCGAAAGGGGATGAATACAAGTTGCTGACCGACGATCTGAACGCACGAATCTCCGCGTTGGAACAAGAGAATCTGGAGTTGAGATCCGTGATCGACAACATCAGCGAGATGACGCAACGGAAGCAGGAGACCAGGTAGGAGGCACCGGGGTCCCGAAGGGGAGATACCCAGGAATGAAACCCGTTCTCGTCCTCGGCGCAACCGGCTATGTGGGCGCGCGCCTTGTCCCGCGCCTGCGGGCCAGGGGGTACCCAGTGAGGGCGGCCGGCCGGTCTGCGGGAAAACTTCGCCTGCGCCCGTTCGCGGCGCACCCCGGCGTCGAACTGGTGGAGGCGGACGTTCGCGACCTCGGCTCCCTGCGGAAGGCCTGCGCCGGTTGTTCCGCCGCGTATTACCTCGTGCACTCGATGGACCCCGGCCAGCACGACTTTTCGTCCGCCGACCGCGAGGGGGCAGAGAACATGGCCCGGGCGGCCGCCCTCGAAGGGCTTTCCCGGATCGTCTACCTGGGGGGACTCGTGGAGCCGGGCGCGGGGATGAGCGAACACCTCCGCTCCCGGGCGGAAGTGGCCGATATCCTCGCCTCCGGCACCGTCCCCGTCACGACCCTGCGGGCGGCGATGGTCATCGGCGCCGGCAGCGCGTCGTTCGAGATCCTGCGGTACCTCGTCGACCGGCTCCCCGTGATGATCACGCCGCGTTGGCTGGGAACGGAGTCGCAGCCAATCGCCATCCGCAACGTTCTCGATTATCTCGTCGGCTGCCTCGAAGTCCCCGAAACCGCCGGCCGGACCTTCGACATCGGCGGGTCCGAAGTGGTGACGTACCGGCGCCTGATGGATCTCTACGCCGAGGAGGCATGCCTTCCGAGGCGTCGGATCTTCCCCGTCCCCGTCCTGACGCCGAAGCTCAGCTCCTATTGGATCGACCTGATCACCCCCGCGCCCGCTTCCCTCGCAAGGCCTCTCGCCGAGGGCCTGTCCAGCAGGCTCCTGTGCCTGGATGACCGGATCCGGAGCCTCATCCCGGTGGAACTCGTCGATTGCCGGAGGGCGATCCGCGCGGCAATCCGCCACAGCAGGTGGGACTTCGGGGATACAGGCGAACCGGACCCTTCCGGAGGGTTTCCCGAAGAGGGAACCTTGCCCGGGGACCCGGCCTGGGCGGGGGGAACGATGTATCGCGACCACCACCGGATCGCCCTGGCGGCTGCTCCGGCGGAAGTCTGGGAACCGGTCGCGCGCATCGGGGGGAAGACGGGCTGGTACTACGCCGACTGGCTCTGGGCGATCCGGGGGCTCCTGGACCGTCTCGCGGGGGGAACCGGGATGCGCAAGGGCCGCCGCAGGGACGAGGATCTCTCTCCCGGGGACCCGATCGACTTCTGGAGGGTTGCCGCGGTGGAGCCGCCACGCCGCCTGCGCCTGCTGGCGGAGATGAAGCTGCCCGGGTGCGCAACCCTGGAGTTCCGGATCGAACGGGAAAACGACCGGATCACCTGGCTCCACCAGATTTCCGTGTTCGTCCCTTCGGGCCTGGCGGGAATCCTGTACTGGCGCGCCGTGGATCCCCTCCACCACTTCGTCTTTTCCGGAATGCTGAAGGGAATCGCACGGGAGACGAAAAAAGCCGTGATTGCGGGCCCGGAGCACGTGCCTCCGGGAGCCCCTCCCGCAGGCCGGGCCGTTCGACAGGAGCGTTCGCCATGATGCTCGAGCGGCTCCAGTATGTTTGCAGGCTCCCGGTCGCGCTTCCCTCCGCCTGGGACTTCTTTTCCGACCCCCGGAACCTCGAACGGATCACGCCCCCCTGGCTCGGAATCGAGATCACCTCCGATCTGCCGCACCGGATGCACCCGGGGATGATCGTCACCTACAGGGTCAGGCCGCCTCCCGGAATCCCGGTCCGCTGGGTGACCGAGATCACGCACGTCGTGGAGCCGACCCTGTTCGTGGACGAGCAGCGGTACGGACCGTATCGCTTCTGGCACCACCAGCACCATTTCCGGGAGGTCGACGGAGGGGTGGAGAGCATCGACATCGTCCATTACGCCCTCCCGTTCGGGTTCGCCGGCAGGCTCCTCGGGGGGGCGCTCGTCCGCGGGCAGCTCCGCAAGATCTTCGCCTTCCGGAAGACCTTTCTCGAAGAGACCTTCGGGAAGCTGGACCGCCCGCAGGACCCGGGGAAAGGGACAGGGTGACCGCGCCGGGCCCCCGAAACGCCACGATCGTCTGGTTCCGCAGGGATCTGCGGGTCTCCGACAACGCGGCCCTCTCCGCTGCCGTCGCCGGCGGCGGGCCGGTCATCCCGGTGTTTGTCCTGTCCCCGGAGGAGGAGGGGAAACATCCACCGGGAAGCGCTTCCCGGGCGTGGCTTACCCGGTCGCTTTCCGCCCTCGACAGCGCCCTGCGTTCCCTCGGATCCCGGCTCGTCGTCCGCCGCGGCCCGTCCCTCCGCGAACTCCTTGCGGTCGCCGCCCGGGCAGACGCCGCGGCGGTCCACTGGAACAGGCTCTACGAACCGTCCGCAGGGGACCGGGACGACAAGGTGGCGCGGGGACTTGCGGAGCGGGGGATCCGACCGGAATCGTTCCCCGGTTCCCTTCTGTTCGAGCCCGGGGACGTTCGCTCCTCCGGAAAGGGGCCGTTCCGCGTGTTCACCCCCTTCTGGAGGCGCTGCCTTTCGCTCTCCGACCCTCCTGCGCCGATCCGGACGCCAAAGAACCTGCCTCCCCCGCCTGCCTGGCCGGACTCCCCCGATCTCCGCGACCTGCCGCTGCCGGATCCGGCACACGAGCGGTCCCGAACCGTTCTCCGGGAGTGGGAACCGGGGGAAAAGGGGGCCGGGGCGTCGCTCTCCCGCTTTCTCGACGAGGCACTTGCGGACTACCCGGAGAACCGTGACCGTCCGGACCTTCCGGGAACGTCGCGCCTCTCCCCCCACCTGCACTTCGGAGAGATCTCCCCCGGCCAGGTCTGGCGCGCCGTGACGGCGAGGGCCGCCGTCGACCCCGGAAGAGGCGTCGCCCGCGGAGCGGAGGCCTTCCTGCGCCAGCTCGGGTGGCGGGAGTTCGCCCACCACCTGCTGTATCATTTCCCCCGCACGGCGGAAGAGCCC
>Ga0209536_100000718_pt1 | contig 54549 bp, 46 predicted proteins | sample DeeMarSeWOR28_12_FD_187461 | JGI IMG/M metagenome (GOLD analysis project Ga0209536, IMG submission 187461) | Marine sediment microbial communities from White Oak River estuary, North Carolina - WOR-2-8_12 (SPAdes) (version 2) | ecosystem: Environmental > Aquatic > Marine > Intertidal zone >... | reverse complement strand
TCACCCCTGCAGCATTGGACTGGACCCAGAGATGCATTCGTTTTATTTGAGTGCCATCAACGAATTGAAGCGATTAAATATCCCACTTCTGTCCCTTGATGAGGTGTTGGCGAAAAGCAGACGGGTCTGATCGAATCATGCGGGTTTGGTATTTCAACCATTATGCGCTGCCACCGGCAGCGGGTTTTGCCGGGCGGTTTCATCATCTGGGGCGATATTTTGAACGCAATGGCAGCACATTTATTAATTTCTGTGCCGGGTTTCACCATTTGAGGAATGAGCCGGCTAACGCCGATGTGATGGAGCAAATCAAAATCTTTGATGGTGTTCCTTATTATCATATTCAAACCATCGGCTACAGCGGCAATAATCTGTTCCGTCTCATCAATATGCTGGAATATGCCTTGCGAGCGTCTCGCCTCGATCGTGAAATCGCAGCCGGGAAATTGGATCTCCCCGATGTTGTCATAGCTTCCTGCGCCCATATTTTTTCATATCTTGCAGCTTCCCGTTTGAAACGAAAGCTTCATTTAAAGGTTATATATGAAGTTCGGGATCTCTGGCCTTTAAGCCTGATTGAACTTATGGGGGCATCGCGCTTGAATCCTCTGGTTATGTGGATGAAAAGAATTGAAAGGAATGCTTATAGGCAGGCCGATGCCGTTGTATCGACACTATCCAATGCGATGGCTTATATGGGATCCATCGGACTCGAGAAGGACCGCTTTCATTTTATCCCCAACGGATTTTCGGCCAACAATTGGCAGGTCAATCACGAATCCGGAATTCCGGATGACTATAAAAAGGAATTTGCCAGGTGCCGGAAACAAGGAAAATTGATTGTCGTTTACGCCGGTTCTCATGGACCTCCAAACGCCTTGGATCAAATCATAAAGATCGGTGAAGTAGTAAATGCAAAGGAGCTTCCCTATCATTTTATTCTAATCGGAGAAGGCAGCAGCAAAAAAGAGCTGGTCAGACAGGCCGAAAGATGTAAAATCAAATTCATCAGTTTTTTGCCGAAAGTGCCCCAGCATACAATTACTGCAATTTTAGAACAGGCGGACGTATGTTTCATCGGGTGGCAAAAAAAGGAAATCTATAAATATGGCATCAGTCCCAACAAAATGTGCGACTATTTTATGTCGGGAAAACCGATACTGCACGCAATCGATGCCCCTGATGATCCTGTCGCCAGAGCAAAAGCCGGAATCTCTGTCGAACCTTATAGCCCCCACAAATTAAATGCGGCTTTGAATGCATTCTGCAGCATGCCTGCAGCAGAAAGGGAAGCCATGGGGCAAAGAGGCAAACAGTATGCGCTCAAACATCTGGAATGGTCGGTTATCGGCAAGAAATACTATGAGCTCTGCGCACAGCTGGCTGGCGAAAAATAAAATGGCCCAATTTTATCCCGAATATGGCAAAAGAATCCTCGACCTGGCTGTCAGCCTGCCCGCGATAGCCGTTCTGTGGCTGCCGCTGCTTATCATTGGCTGTCTGGTGCGTTTAAAGCTTGGGCCTCCGGTACTTTTCAGGCAATTGCGTCCGGGGCGTTTCAACAAGCCTTTTGAAATATATAAATTCCGGACAATGACCGATGCGCGCGATGGCCAAGGGGATTTTCTTCCCGATGAAATGCGTCTCAAGCGTTTCGGAAGGTTTTTGCGATCAACCTCGCTGGATGAGCTCCCTGAGTTTTTCAATGTCATCAGGGGTGATATCAGCATCGTCGGCCCCAGACCGCTTTTGATGAAATATCTTCAGCGATACACGCTTCGGCAGGCCAGAAGGCATGAAGTCAAGCCCGGTATTACCGGTTGGGCACAGGTGAACGGAAGAAATGCAATTACCTGGGAGCAAAAGTTTGATTTTGATGTCTGGTATGTCGATCATCTCAGCTTCTGGCTTGACCTAAAAATCATTGCGCTAACGCTCTGGAAATTAATTTCGCGTGAAGGCATCAGCCAGCCGGGACATGCTACCTCGGAAGAATTCAATCCACAGATTACGCAGAATGACAAAGATTGTTCAAAGGGTTCAGGGATTCGAGGGGCCGAGTGATATACACTAAAATTTATTGGTTCACGGTTCTAAGCAAAATGGACGCTTCTTGATTGCCTCAGAAGCCTTTGATTTTTTTTGATCCAGTTTGTAAACTGGTGATTATGATATTGTGTTTAGACGCTTTGGAATTCATTGAAAAAGCTAATATTTTAAAGTTTTAAAGCGTTTGACGGCATTTAAACACTGCAATGGACACTGTTTGATGGACTGAAAATAATCATTAATCTTACCTAAATCTGTGTAATCTGTGGACCCAAATGACCAAACAATCAAGGTTTAAAAACTGGCAACAACCTGAAATCGAAGAGGGTAAACCGACCAAATACAGCTGGATCGTACAGCACAAGGATAATTTCACTCTTGGTTATAAAACGGATATCGGCGCCTTTACCTATATTAACGCCAGGCACGGAGTTGTCATCGAAGATTTCGTCCAGGTCGGATCGCACTGTTCGATATATTCCATCTCGACAATCGACAGCAAAAAAGGCCCTGTAACGCTCAAAAAAAATTGTAAAATAGGCAGTCACAGCGTCGTGATGCCGGGTGTGACCGTCGGCGAAAATTCGGTTGTGGGTGCATTCAGCTTTGTAAACCGGGATATCCCCGACAACGTCGTTGCCGCAGGGGTGCCTGTGGCAGTCATGAACGGTTTGGAGAAAAAGACTAAAAGCGAAAATGAACAATAAACGAATATTTTTATCCCCGCCGCACATGAGCGGCCAAGAGCTAAAATATGTCAGGGATGCATATGACACCAATTATATCGCGCCGCTGGGTCCTCATGTAGATGCCTTCGAAAAAGAATTTGTAAAAAAAATTGGTATTTCTCATGCGCTGGCGGTATCCAGCGGCACGGCGGCCATTCACCTTGCACTTCTCGCGCTGGGTGTAGGCGCCGGGGATATTGTCCTCGCTTCAACATTGACATTTATCGGCAGTGTCGGCCCTGTATTATATTTAGGTGCAACACCGGTTTTCATCGATTCCGACAAGGATACCTGGAATATGGATCTCAATTTGTTGGAGCAAGAAATTAAATCCAGGGCAAAGCAAGGTAGTCTGCCAAAAGCCGTTATTGCCACAGATCTCTACGGCCAATGTGTTGATCTGGATCGTATTTTAGAAATCTGCAAACCATATGATGTTCCGGTTATCGTCGACGCTGCCGAAGCCCTGGGCGCGACCTACAAGGGGCGCAGTGCCGGGTCCGGGGCCAAAGCAGCCATTTTTTCGTTTAACGGAAATAAAATCATTACCACATCGGGCGGTGGTATGCTGGTCTCGGAAGATGGCAAAATTATTGAGTATGCGCGATTCTTGTCCCAGCAAGCACGTGATCCGGCTCCTCATTATGAGCATTCACAGATCGGATTCAATTATCGAATGAGCAATATTCTGGCCGCTATCGGATGCGCCCAGCTCGAGGTGCTGGAAGAAAGGGTAGCCGCCAAGCGCAAAATCTTCAACGCGTACAAGGCGAAACTGGGAAATGTGCACGGTATCGATTTTATTCCTGAAACCCCTTACGGAGAATCCAACAGGTGGCTGACCGTGGTTCTGATCGCCGCCGAAAAGCTTGGAACGGATCGAGAGGCGGTCAGACATGCGCTTGAAGCTGAAAACATCGAGGCACGCCCGGTATGGAAGCCGATGCATTTACAGCCCGTATTCAAGGGGTATCCGTGCCGGGGCGGTGCTGTCGCCGAAGCTTTATTTAAAAGGGGCCTGTGCCTGCCATCCGGTACTTCTATGACCTCAGGCGACATCAACAGGATTGTGTCAACCATCCTAAGCTGCAGAAGAAACTCTAATCCTTGAGCAGATAAATCGAGGAAGCTCAGCGAGCCAATGCGATTTTAGGATACATGTTTTAGTGTACGATCAAAATGAGAATTCTGATTGACCGAAGGCAAGGCATATGTCAGATTTCAGGCAGGGCGAAAATCTCAGAATTGGAAAATATGTTGTTATCGAAAAAGATTGCGAAATCGGTAACAATGTTACGATTGAAGATTTTGTCGTCTTAAAAAACGGCACAATTGTAGGGGATGACTGCACCATTCATGCCGGTGCCAAGATCGGTACGCCGACTTTCACTTTGACATTCGAAAAAGGCAAAAGAAAGCGGATAGGTCCGAAGGGGGTAACGATCCTCGAAAATGGCGTCGATATCGGTTATAACACCGTCATTCAGCGCGGCCTTGAACGAAATACCGTTATTGGCGAGAATACATTTATCAACAATCTCTGCAATATCGGCCATGATGTTCAAATCGGGAGGGATTGCACCATCGGCCTTGGCACAAGGATGTCCGGTTTTACGGAAATTGGCGAAAAAACCAGTATTGCGCCGGGTGTAACCATTCTAAACCGCGTCAAAATCGGTCGGAATGTCTTTGTGGGAATCGGCAGTTTGGTTCTCCATGACATCAGCGATCATACCAAGGTCGTCGGAAGACCGGCTGTAGAACTGAATATATATAAACATGAAAAAAATGCCCTGAAGAAATTATTGAATCTGAAGGGAAATACATCACCGATAGCCACAAGAAAGGGAAGGTGGTCGCGAAGAATCCGTAGAGTAATATACTGGATCCGGCCCCAATAGGCCCATTCTTAATTCGAATGAAAAAATTATCCATAAACAATAATACCATCATTACGTTGGCAGCCGATGCTTTTCTGATAGCCTGCGCTTACTACTTCTCGCATCAGATACGCTTTGATTTTGCAGTTCCGCAGCGTTTTATAGATTCTTTTTTCAAAACCCTCCCATTTATTTGGGCCATTAAGGTATTTATTTTTTACTTATTTGATTTATACCGCGGCATGTGGCGCTATACCAGTATTTCTGATTTGTTCAATATCATCAAAGCCTCCACTTTCAGTACGCTGCTTATCATTTTATTTATCCTCCTGAATTACAGGTTCGTAGGATTCTCACGCTCGATTTTTCTCATGGACTGGTGCCTTACCATTCTTTTTATTTCAGGGTTTCGCGTCTGTGTTCGGATTTATTTTGAACATAAAAATAATGAAGATAGCGATCTATCAGTTTTCACCTCCATGCTGCGGCTTTTTAGAAAAAGAGATCGCAAGGTCAAGAATCTGTTGATCATCGGGGCGGGGAATGCTGGAGAAAAAATCTTTAGAGAAATCAGGGACAACGCAAGACTTCAATATCGTGTGGTCGGATTCCTCGATGATAATCCGGCTAAAATCGGGCTTAAAATTCACGGGATACCGGTGCTGGGTGCCATCTCGGATATTCAAAAGATTTCAACCAAGGTAAACGCCGATGAGGCCTTAATTGCAATTCCATCTGCAACGGGCCTGCAAATGAGAAAAATCGTTGACTGCTGCAAGGCGGGGGGGATCAGATCGAAAACGATTCCGGGTTACGGAGAACTTATTAACGGCAGGGTTAGCATCAACTCTATCAGAGAAGTGGCCTACAGCGATCTCATCGGTCGTGAAATCATCAAGCTCGATACCCGGGAAATCGGAGGATATATTAAGGGGCAGCATATACTGATCACCGGTGCCGGCGGATCGATCGGCTCTGAATTATGCAGGCAGATATGCCGTTTTAAACCACAAAAAATCATTCTGTTTGAAAGAGCCGAAAGTCCCCTGCATGCGATTGAATTGGAGCTGGAAGAAAGGTTCAAGGACGTCAGGGTTGTGCCGGTTCTGGCGGATATTCAGGACCGAAATCAGCTCGAAAAAACGTTTCAGGCGCATGCCGTGCAAATCGTTTTTCACGCTGCCGCCTACAAACACGTCCCCATGCTGGAGCTGCAGCCATGGCGAGCGATCGACAACAATGTTTTGGGAACCAAAAATCTTGTCGAGATTTCAGCAAAACATCATGTCGAAAGGTTTGTTTTTGTCTCGACGGATAAAGCCGTGCGACCTGCCAATGTTATGGGTGCATCCAAAAGAGTATCCGAAATGCTGGTCCAGGGGCAGAACAGTTGCGGCCTTTCAAAAACCCGATTCATTATCGTACGATTCGGAAACGTCGTCGGTAGTGTCGGCAGTGTGGTGCCATTGTTTAAAAAACAGATTGAAAAGGGTGGTCCGGTGACGGTGACCCACCCGGAGGTCACCCGATTTTTCATGACCATTCCGGAAGCCTGCCAGCTCATTCTTCAGGCCGGCGCCATGGGCAAGGGGGGTGAGATTTTCATCCTCGATATGGGAACACCCATCAAAATAGACGATATGGCCCGCGATTTGATTCGACTCTCCGGATTCGAGCCCGATGTGGATATAAAAATCGAATACATCGGCCTGCGGCCCGGCGAGAAGCTTTATGAGGAGCTGATTACCGAGGGTGAAAACACGGTGCCGACGAATCATGAAAAGATAATGGTCCTAAAAGGGATCGATTGCGATTTAAGGCTATTGAACGGGAAAATCGACGAATTGGCAAGGATTGCAATGGAGCAGGATGGGGATAAGGCCAAAATGAAGCTCAACGAGATTGTTCCGGAATATTTATCAATCGTCTAAATTTCGTATACAAGGCAAGACAGTGATCGAATCTGCATTTTCTGATATAATTCAAGATGGATGAACACAAAAGACCAAACTGCCTATTTTTTTTGAGATCATACCTAAAGTTTTAGGTTGAAGCATCCATTCTAGATCTGATATGATAGAGATATAGTTGTTTTGAATCGGCTGAGAGCCGGGCGGGATGATCCCGTTCAATTGCTTTTCAATGAAAAGGCTGACGAAATAGAACAGGATGATGTTTCATATTAACATTAACAAAAAATTCAGTTTTACCGCACTCTTGAGACTGTTATTGCCGGGATTGTGGATGCTGATTTTAGTCACTCATCCCGCCGGTATCTGCTGGAGCGGCAACCACGAATCGGGTGAGGTTGAATTCTCGATAAAAACCCGGAACAAACCGCTGCATGAAATTCTCGATCAGCTGGGCTATATAACAGGCTATTCCATCGAAATAGCATCTAAATGGGAAAAAATTCCGGTCACCATCTCAACGGGCAGGGTCGGCTTCGATGACGGTCTCAGGGCCATTCTCTTGTCGGCCGGTATTAAAAACTTTGCCCTGATTCGGAAAGATAACGAAAAAAAACTTACCATTTTTACGGTTGGCAATGAAGATTCCAATAAAGTGGGGGAATCTGCTGCGAAAATTTCCGCAGGGGCAGGGGATCAGGCCCAGGAAGGCGTTTTTTCTCAGGCAGAAAATGAGAGCAATCCGCCGCCGCCGGAGATTCTCAACGCCGATCTTGACATGGGCGACATCACCCAAGATCGTGAAAAATCGATACCCGCTCCACCGGCAAAACTGCTGAATGAACTTCAGGGGGATAAACCGGAGTCCGATGATGCGATTACCACTGCACCGCCGCCTGAACAACTCCTTGACCGTTATCATGGTGAAACGATATCCTCGAGCAAGACGATGATTAAACCGCCGTCAGAGAAAATCATTATGCGATATCAGGGCGAAGAATTTGTCGGCGCTGAAAACAAAAAGATTCCACCGCCGTCTATAGAAATATTGATGAGACAAAAACAATAACAAGGGGGGATAAATATGAGAACCAAAAAAGTGCTTTTAGTCGTTGCGATCCTCAGCACGGTTTTTCTCTTTGCAACCAGTGCATTTGCCGAATGGGGATGGTATACCTGCACGATCGAACAATCCGGGTATGCGGGGGGACGCTACCTGATTCGTTTGTCCAGCTGTACGGGTACAAGAGGGACCGCTGGCACGACTCCCGACTCGTGGAAAGAGTTTTATGCGAGTGTTTCAGATAGCGGTGAAAACATCATGATCGCCAATATTCTGACCGCCATAAGCATGGGTGTGCAAGTTGACGTTCTGATTGATCCTGATGTGAGAGCCTCTTTATATGCCTTATATCTGGTGCCGTGACCTCACCGGACCGGGCATGTGAATCGCAGCAGTCTTGTTTTTTGGGAATCTAGCAGGAGCGCGGCAAGCGCTATGACTTTTTTGCCGTGTTGCGGGTTCAAGCGCTTAACGCTTTTTAAAGGCGCTTGGGATGGTAATTTCCGCGTTAAGCCAGCATGAGGTTTATTGACGGCAAATTGGAAACGAAAACCATGCCTATTTGCCGCAAAAGATCTCGGGAAAATGTTTGCACGCTCTCCTGCCTGCCGACACGCTTACGGTTGGCGCTTATCCGGGTTTGACCTTCTTTTCAAAAAATCCTGATCGCCTGTCCACATCCAGTTAAAGTCGATTTGAGAAATTTCCTAAGGAATTGTGTGTCTCGCCTTAAAAATAGCAAATTCACAGCTTTTTTTGCCAGCCAATATTTTTTGCTCCTTCTTTTAGCGAGTGCTTTTTTCACCTATTTTGCCCTCAATCGAGGGGGGGTGAATATTTTTATCGAAATCGGCGGCCTTTTTCTGGTGCTTTATTTTTTTTTGGGCGTCTACCCGCTTAAAGAGATATCTCTCGCTCTCTGGATTGCTGCTGCCATATGTCTCTATCTCATTCTGACGAGCTTAATGATCGCGCCTCAGCATCCGCATTTGCGGTGGATGAAAAACCTGATGAGAATGCTGGTGGTCGTTTTCATGATTCACTGCCTGGCTCAAAAAAAAATTGAAAACTGGGTGTTCACCGCATTGGCCGCCCTGCTTGCGCTGGTTGTCTGTTGGCAGTTTATCGCTCACAATTTGCTCAATATGCCTTATGGTACATTCTCGAATAAACATTATCTGGCAACTTTTGCCGTTTTGGCGTTTCCAGCTCTGATCTATTTTGTTCTCACTGCACCAGGCTGGTATAGGCTCTTTTTCCTGGCAATCTGCCTAATCGATGCCCACCTTTTTCTGCAGATCGGATCACGAACCGCCTATGCGGGGATCCTCTTTGGCGGCGCTTTTGCGATTTGCTTTCTGATTAAAGGGCGTTCCAGATGGATTGGTCTTTTTCTGCTAGGCATTGCTTCGGTAATCATTTATCTGACCAATTATTCTTACGTGGTGACCCGCATCAAGAGGCTTATATTGAATTTTACGGCCGACGAGCGATTTGATTTGTGGTCCAAAGCGTGGCTCAAGCTTCAGGACAATTCTCTGATCGACTGGATTTTCGGGCATGGGATGGGATGGTTTTCAATAACATATACCGGTAGGCGGCGCTCTGAGCTTATCTTTCCCCACGGCCATTTTCTGGAAATTATTTATCAAAACGGCCTTGTCGGCTTGATTATGATATACGGGGGATTGATCTGTCTGATTGTTTCGGCCATAATTGCCATGAAACGCGCGCATGATCGAAAAGTTCGTTTCCTGCTCATCAGTTTAACTGTAGCGCTGTTCACATGGATAATTCACAGTGGATTGGCATTTCCGATATATTCAAAAAATTCATTGTATCCCCTTGCTTTTATTTTGGGGCCGCTTTTGGTTTTGGTGGGAAAAGAAAATAGGAGGGATTCCTCGACTTAGAGTTTAAAACCGGCTGATACCGGAGAGATAAATTATGGGGAAACTTTTTGGAACCGACGGAATACGTGGTGTAGCCAATCAATATCCATTGACACCTGAAATGGCGGTCAATATGGGCAGGGCGATTGTTTCAAATTTCAGAGGCAATCGCAGGCATCCGCTAATCGTGATTGGAAAAGATACCCGTATTTCAGGCACCATGATTGAATATGCTATCGCCTCCGGAATTTGTTCAGCGGGAGGGCATGCCTATTTTTCGGGCGTATTGCCCACACCGGCGGTTGCATATGTTGCTTCCCAAGCAGATGCAATTGCCGGAATTGTGATTTCAGCATCGCACAATCCTTTCTATGACAATGGAATTAAGGTTTTTGACGGACAGGGGTACAAACTCAAAGATGACCTCGAAAAGCAAATCGAAGATATGGTTCTCGACGATTCCATCCCAGATGCCTGCAGGTCCATCCGCGATACCGGCCAGGTGTTTTTCCTTGATGATGCCGGCCAAAGATATAAAGTATTTCTAAGGCAATGCATAGAGAAAGCTTCCTTTAAAGCGATCAAAATCGTTCTGGATTGTTCAAACGGGGCCACGTTCAAAGTTGCCCCCGAGTTGTTTCAGGAACTCGGTGCCGATGTGGAATCCCTGTCGGTTAACCCGGATGGGAAAAATATTAATGCCGGCTGCGGATCCGAGCATCCACAAGGCCTGGTGCGCCGCGTATTGGAAACCCGGGCAGATATCGGTCTTGCATTTGACGGTGATGGTGATCGGTTGATTGCCGTGGACGAGAAAGGCCAGGTCATCAGCGGCGACTGCATTCTGGCCATATGTGCGAACGCATTGAAGAAAAATGGAGCCCTGAAAAACAATATCGTCGTCAGCACGGTGATGAGCAATCTGGGTCTTGGCGTCGCATTAAAGCAGATGGGCATCAAACATGTGATGACCAGGGTCGGCGATCGTTATGTTCTCGAGCAAATGCTTGCACACGATGCCGTCATCGGCGGCGAGGATTCCGGCCATATGATTTTTTTGGACCGGCATACTACCGGCGACGGTATCCTGGCGGCTTTACGGCTTGTCGAAGTCATGCAAAGGGCGTGTGCCCCGCTCTCGGAATTAAGCCAAATCATGAAAGTCTTTCCGCAGGTATTGATTAACGTTGAAGTTCGGTGTAAACCGGATTTGGAAAAAGTCCCGGAAATTGTTGATGCCATCCGATCGGTTGAGGCAGATCTGGGTGAAGAGGGCAGGGTGCTGGTGCGTTATTCGGGCACGCAACCGTTGTGTCGTGTAATGGTGGAAGGACCCAATGACCATACAACCCAAAACTATTGTCGCCAAATTGCCGATGTGGTTCAGAAAAAAATCGGGAACGATTAAAAAGATCACAACTGAAATGGCTCCGGGACAATGGAAACCGTTGGCCATCCTTGTGATCGTGTTTCTGGGCCTGGTCGGCTGTGAGGGCAACCGGGGCGACATTCAGGCAAAAAAGAACTCGGATTCGAAGGATGCACAAGTTCTGATGACGGAGGCAACGGAAAAAGAATATGCAAGGGTAATTGTTCAACTCAACGTACCTGAGTTGGAAAAACTGAAGGATTCACTGGAAAATTCCGAAAATTCGACAACACGGGCTCAAATCGAGCAGGAAATAACAAATCGTATTACGGCGGTGGCGGATTCGATACTCAGCCAGATCAAGGGTGCCGGCTACAGACTCAACCGACGCTATTTTTCACTGCCGTTGCTGGCCATCGATGTTTCACCGCAGGCCTTGAAGATACTGCAGTCCTCTGCCGATGTCTTAAAAATAACCGAGGACCAGTTAACACCGTTAAACAAATAGCGATTGAAAAACACGTCTATAATTTAGGCGAATTTAAATTTCATTCTTGAAGGCGGTGACGGTAATCTGATATACTAACGGCATTGGGTTCGATAACGAATTGAAAAGAAATGGATCTGAATCATGAATAAATTTTTTAAAATACTTTTCGTCTCACTGACATTTACGGCAGTTCTATCGTCGATAGGCTGGGCTGACAGTGCCAGCATCCTCACAAAAGCAATCGATGGTGAAAACCTGATGGCCATTGCACGGAACCAGGGCCGTGTCAGGGTTATCATCAAATTGGATGTGCCGAATATAGCGGATCTGACAGCAGCCTCCAGTGCTTTCAACGTTTCGGAAATGGGGGAAAAAGCCGGGCAGATGGCACGCGAGGCCGATGCCGACCTGGCTTCGGCCATCTCGTCTGTTTCGGGCAGGGTGATTTCCAACCTGAAACGTTTGGGCTCGAGCTTTGACATTAATCACACCTATGCGACCATGCCGCTCATCGCCCTGAATGCTTCTGAGAATGCACTTAACATTTTGGCGTCCTTGCCGGAAGTCACGACGATTGTTGAAGACAGGCTGGATAAACCTTTGTTGGACAATACGGTGGGTCTAGTTGGCGCCAAGAAGGCCTGGGCCGGCAATTATACCGGAGAGGGATGGTATGTCGCGATCCTGGATACGGGTATCCGCAAATCGCATGAATTCTTTGCAGGCAAATCGGTTGTCGAGGCCTGCTACGCCCTTGGTTCTGATGGCACCGGACCTGAAGGCGACTGCCCGAACGGTCAAACCTCGATGACCGGAAACAATTCTGCCGTGCATTATGCCAGCACTTATGAAGGCTACGACCACGGCACACATGTGGCCGGAATTGCCACCGGCAACAACGGCAGCTTATTCGGTGTGGCCAAAGATGCGAATATCATTGCTGTTCAGGTTTTTTCGCGTTTCAGCAGCAGTCACCCCTTGTGCGATCCGACGCCCCCTGCCACGGGCTGTGTTCTGGCCTATAATTCGGACCAGCTGGCTGGGCTGGAATATGTTTACTCGTTGCGCACAAGCTACAACATCGCCTCGGTAAACATCAGCATCGGGGGAGGAGCCTATGCTTCGGCCTGCGACGACGATATCAGAAAACTTGCAATTGACAATCTTCGAAGTGCTAAGATTGCGACCGTTGCGGCCTCCGGCAACGACGCGTATTGCGGTGCAATAAACGCGCCGGCCTGCGTCTCCACCGCCATTGCCGTCGGTGCGACGGATACAACCGATTATGAAAATGATATCGATGATCCCACAGAGGAGACAGAGGCAGGTTTCAATAACTGGAGTGATACGCTGGTAAATGTGCTGGCCCCGGGTGTGGAGATTTACTCTTCAACCGGCACATCGAATAGCAGTTACGAATCCTGGAACGGTACTTCCATGGCCACCCCCCATGTGGCCGGCGCTTTTGCGCTGCTCAGGAACAAATATCCGTCTGCTTCGGTCACAACGCTCTTGGGCTACCTGACCTCGACGGGGGTTTCGATTACCACCCTTTGTCCCTCGCAAACTTCAAAGCCGAGAATCCGGGTCGATTCCGCCATGAATTTTTCAGATGAATTTCCCTGGATTTTATTTACTCCGGCTTACACCAAACAGAGGCCCTGAATCGGCCAATGAACGACTGCTTTTCACCGAACCGCTTTGCGGTCCCGATCTTACGGGTGAGTCGTTGTCAAGCAAAGGCACGCTGGTCTTAATCTCTGTTGCCCAGAATTCTCAATAGCATCAGGAAAAGATTGATAAAATCCAGATACAGCTTCAATGCCCCCATGATGGCGCCTTTGCGGATAACGCCGGCCTCGAGATCTGCGGGCTGGGTCATGGCCATGTTTTTGATGTACTGGGTGTCATAGGCTGTAAGCCCAATGAAAATAAAAACACCGATATAGCTGATAATCATGTGCACGGCGGAGCTGCGGACGAAGATGTTTACCACGGATGCAATGATGATTCCGATCAGCCCCATAAACAGGAACCCACCGAAAGACGTCAAATCACGTTTGGTTATCCATCCATAGAGGCTGCAGGCGATAAAGGTTGCGGCGCACACAAAAAATGTTGAAGCAATACTTGAACTTGTATATACCAGAAAAATAAATGACAGGGTTGCACCGTTTAAGGCCGAATACAAGAGAAAAAGAGCGGTTCCGGTCGATGCCTGCATTTTATGAATCCTGGCACTGAGGGTGAACACCAGTACCAATTCAGCGATGATCAGGCCGAAAAACAAAATCTGATTGCCAAAAATTATATTGCGGATGGCCGGAGTGTAGGCCACGTAATACGCGATAAAGCCGGTAAGCGCCAGACCGATCGCCATCCAATTATATACACTGCGCACAAACTGGTTGACGCGTACCTGTACCTGAGTTTGATTTAAGGTTGCCGGATCCATATTTTTGCCTCCATAATCGAAAAAGTTTTCAGAAAAATAGTCAGCTTACGAATCTCAAGATGATCCACCTGAACTTGCTCAATTGCTACAGGAAATATAACACAAAAGCCGCGCAATTCAAGCAATATCGCAGGAATTTTTCGGATCGGATCTCTTTTGTCATTCCGGGTTCAACCCGGATTCCATAATTTTTCATCGTTTTGTGCTGCTGGATGCCGGATCAAGTCCGGCATGACAGACCCGGGTTAAAAATTTTGGGTCATCTCCCGATTCGTTGCAGCGATTAAGCAAAAACAATGGATCATCATCGGTTGAAAAAGTTAGTCCCAAAGGGCCAAAGGTCCAAGTCCGCCTGGGGCGGACAGGGTCCAACTGAAATACCGAAAAGATGCGAAAGCTTTACTTTCCGATGAACCTTGCAAGCGGGTAGACCTTAGCATGAAACCGGAACAAATATACCAGGAACTTATGGATCTGGCCGAAAAGCTCGGAATCAGCGTATCGGAGCAAAACCTTCGCAAAACCGGAATTTCGGTCAAAAGCGGGCTGTGCAAGGTCAAAGGCAAGTATTTATTCATCATGGATAAGCACAAATCCATCCATAAAAGAATAAAAATACTGGCAAAACAGCTGGCAACGATGCCCCATGAGGATATATTTCTGGTGCCGGCCGTAAGGGAGCTGCTGGAGAAATACAAGGAGGATTAATATTTGGGTGCAGAGATTCACCAGACGGTTCTGGGTTATGCCGTTTTATATGCACGCTCGCAATGAGCATGAAAAAAGCGAATATCGAACACGGAATATCGAATGTCCAATATCGAAATCCGGAAAAGGGGAAAACAAATATATTGTGTAGGCCTTTGGACCAAATAATCACAAAGTTTACCTATAGAGTTCAAGGTCAAAGGCCTTTGCATGAACCTGGAAAAGAGGAAAGCGAATATTTTAGGTAAGCTTTATACATTGTGTAAGCTTATGGATCAACAGATCAGAAAGTTTACATACAAAAGTTTACATACAAAGGTTGAAGGCTGAAGCTTTTTTTGATGAACCCGGAAAAGGGGAAGACGGATATATTGTGTAAGCTTTTGGATCAACTGATCAAAAAGTTTACATAATATATCTTATCGGACGTTACTAAAAATTCATTTATCCACAGGCAGAACTCAACGAAACGAATTCGGCCGAACTGAGACCATGCACAACGGCAACCTCCAAAAAATTTACACGGTTTCGGAACTGAACGCAGACATAAAAACATTGGTGGAGGAAAATTTCCCCTTTGTGTGGGTGTGCGGTGAGATATCAAACTTTCGCAGGCCGGCTTCAGGCCATTCCTATTTCACACTGAAAGATGATGCCGCTCAGATCAATGCTGTGATGTTCCGGGGCCAGCAACGGCAGCTCAAATTCGAACCCGAAGACGGTATGAGCATCACGGGCATGGGCCGCATCAGTGTCTATGAACCACGCGGAACCTATCAGATTATCCTCGAATATTTAGAGCCCGCCGGTATCGGAGCCTTGCAGATTGCCTTTGAAAAACTCAAGGCACGTCTGGCTGAAAAAGGCTATTTCGACCAGGCCCATAAAAAGCCTCTTCCGGCTATTCCCCGTAAAATCGCTGTAATCACCTCACCAACTGGCTCGGTAATTTATGATATCCTGAAAATTCTTCACCGCCGGTTTCCCAACGTCCATATTCAGATCATCCCTGTCAAAGTGCAAGGATCAGATGCCCAAGCTGAGATTGTTGCCGGCTTGCAGCTGATAAATTCGCGTGCCGAAGCTGATGTCGCCATACTGGCCAGGGGTGGCGGTTCGCTGGAGGATTTGCAGGCTTTTAATTCCGAATCTGTGGCCACAGCAATATTTTTATCGCAGATTCCCATTGTTTCCGCTATCGGTCATGAGACTGATTTCACCATTGCTGACTTTGTGGCTGATCTGCGCGCACCCACACCCTCTGCCGCGGCTGAATTGGTCGTAGCGAACAAAATCGAACTCGAACGTCGAATCGCCGATTTGGCTTCGATGCTAAAATCAAACTTTTACAATTATATCGATAAATTACGATTCGAATTGCAAACTTTTTTTTTGAAATTGATCGATCCCAGAAAGAGAATCCAGGACTTACGGCTGCGACTCGATGACCTTGCCGCTCGCTTAAATCGAATCGTTATTTCCGATTTGCACATCAGAAAGGATCGTCTTTTTTGGTGGAACGATCGATTGGCTGCAAACACGCCTTCAATACTCTCTCAAAAAATTAATGATAAACTTGAACAAAAAGTAACCAATCTACTGAAAACATATGTCATTTACATTAATGCCAAGCGCGCCGTGCTTCGTGAGACCTCCGCCAGGCTAAATGCATTGAGCCCCATTGCCATTTTGGAGCGCGGTTACAGTATCACCCGCACGATTCCGGCAGCTCGTGTGGTGCGCGATCCTGAAACCGTCGCTTTGGACCAGGATCTAGAAGTAATGGTTGCAAAGGGCGCGCTAATCTGCCGCGTAAAAGGAAAATCAACCCATGGCAAAAAAAACCTTTGAACAATCCATGAAACGGCTGGAGGAGATCGTTCAAGAACTCGAGTCTGGCGATTTGCCCCTTGAAAAAGCCATCAAAAAATTTGAAGAGGGCATACAGCTGTCCAAATTCTGTTCCAAAAAACTTGATGAGACCGAAAAGAAGATTACCATCTTGATGGAAGAATCTGAGGGAAATATTACCGAGCAACCGTTTCTGCCTGAAGACGACCAGGATTAAACAGTGTTCGATTTAGCGGCATACATCGCAGAAAAAAACAAGCACGTAAACCGGAGCCTGGTATCTGCTTTTCGGGATGTTGATGCCTCCGGGCGGATCGTTGCAGCCATGCAGTACTCGCTGATGGCCGGAGGAAAACGGCTCCGACCCATTTTATGTCTGGCAGCCAATGAGGCCGTCGGCGGAAAGGAAACCGAGGCTTTGCCGGCAGCCTGTGCGCTGGAGATGATTCACACCTATTCCCTGATCCATGATGATCTGCCGGCCATGGATAATGACGACCTTCGAAGGGGAAAGCCTACCTGCCATGTAGCCTTTGATGAAGCGACGGCAATACTGGCCGGGGACGCCCTGCTGACACTGGCTTTCCAGATATTATCAGCAACTCCGATGCGCTCGGAAAAACACTCAAGAAAATGGCTTGAGATCATCCATACCGTTTCAACGGCCGCCGGATATCGCGGCATGATCGAAGGGCAGATGCTGGATATTTTATCCGAGGGAAAAACTTTGTCCTTGACGCAGCTGGAGTCGATGCACAAATTAAAGACCGGCGCACTTATCCAGGCGTCTCTGCAGTGCGGGGTAATTATCGGAGGGGGAACATCTGCGCAAATGGCGGCTTTAGAAGTTTATGCCCGAAACATTGGCCTTGCCTTTCAGGTTACAGATGATATTCTAAATATTGAAGGTGATCCTCAAGTCATGGGCAAGGCCGCAGGCACGGATGCGTTGCGCAATAAAATCACCTACCCTGCCCTGCTGGGACTTGAAGAATCCAAAGCCTTCGCTCAAGATCTGGTGCGCAATGCCCTGAAAGCGCTCGAAGATTTTGATCGCCGGTCAGATCCTTTGCGCGCTCTGTCAAAATATATCATCGAACGCCATCGCTGAGCGGATAGGGAGACAAGAAATTGAGTTTACTTGAAAAAATCAACTCACCATCTGACTTGAAGCAGCTGAAGCGAAAAGAACTGCCGGTGCTTGCTTCCGAAATCCGAGACGTCATCGTAGATGTTGTTTCCAAAAACGGCGGCCATTTGGCCTCTAGTTTAGGGGCAGTGGAGCTGGCAATTGCCATTCATTATGTTTTCGATATTCCGCGCGACAAGATCATCTGGGATGTCGGTCATCAGGCGTATGCCCATAAACTGCTGACCGGACGCCGGGAGCAATTTAAGTCGCTGCGCCAGTACAAAGGGATTTCGGGATTCACCCGGGCCAACGAAAGCCCTTATGATGCGTTTTCAACCGGCCACAGCAGCACATCCATATCGGCCGGTCTGGGTATTGCCTGTGCCAATGTAATCAAAAATGAAGCTGCCAAAGTGATCGCCGTTATCGGTGATGGTTCAATGACGGCCGGGTTGGCCTATGAAGGTCTCAATCAGGCCGGCTACACCCTGAAGGACAAGAATCTGATTGTCATACTCAACGACAACGACATGTCCATTTCCCGCAATGTCGGTGCCCTCTCCTCTTTTTTGAGCCGTAAATTTTCAGCCAAGAAATTGCAGGAGCTGAGAAAAGAGCTCGGAGAATTTCTCAAATCCTTGCCCAGATATGGTGATGACATCTATCAGTTTGCCAAGCGTTCGGAAGAATCCTTCAAAGCTTTTGTAACTCCGGGAATGCTGTTCGAAGCATTCAATTTTGACTACTTTGGCCCCATCAATGGTCACAAACTGGATCATCTCATCGACATTCTCAACAACATAAAACACCTGAACGAATCCGTGCTGTTACATGTAACTACCCAAAAGGGGAAGGGTTATGCGCCGGCCGAAAAAAACCCTGTCTATTTTCATGGTTGCGGCTGTTTTGAAGTCAAAACAGGAAATTGTATCGATCAAAAGAATCTCATTCCAAGCTACACCGAGATCTTTGGCGATGCCATGGTTGAGCTGGCCGGTGCGGATGAGAGAGTCATCGCTGTTACCGCAGCAATGCCTGAAGGAACCGGATTGTCCAAATTCGCCGAAGCCTTCCCGGAGCGTTTTTTTGATGTCGGAATCGCCGAGCAGCACGGGGTGACCTTCTCGGCAGGCCTGGCGACCGAAGGAATGAGGCCGGTCGTCGCCATTTATTCGACTTTTCTGCAGCGTGCCTATGATCAAATCCTGCACGATGTGTGCATAGAATCACTGCCGGTGGTGTTCGCTGTCGATCGTGGCGGTATCGTGGGGGAGGACGGGCCGACCCACCATGGACTTTTTGATCTTTCCTACCTGAGAAGTCTCCCCAATATGGTCGTGATGGCACCCAAAGATGAAAATGAACTGCGGCGCATGCTTGCAGCAGCAATTTCTCACCAGGGCCCCATTGCTATTCGATATCCGCGCGGAACTGCAACCGGCGTTGAACTCGAAGAAATAATCCGGCCGCTTCCAATTGGTCGGGCAGAAATCCTGGAAAAAGGCGACGATATACTGATTCTGGCGATCGGACACTCAGTTAACGAGGCACTCAAGGCCTACACGATACTTCAAGAACAAGGGGTATTTGCAACAATTGTCAATTGTCGATTTGTCAAGCCGCTGGATATCGATTTAATAAGCTCGCTATCACAAAAGATACCGCGGATTATTACTATAGAAGAAAACGTCCTGCAGGGAGGCTTTGGGAGTGCTGTTCTGGAAGCTTTAAGCGATACGGGTGTAACCGGATTTTCCATGGAGCGACTGGGTATCCAGGATGCTTTTGTGGAGCACGGACCCCAGAACCTGCTGCGAGCCAGATATGGCATTGATGCTCAAGCCATTGTCGAAGCAGCCCATCACCTGCTGAATACCTCAAATCGTGTAATCGCTAAAATATCAAACTTTTAATTGCCACCGATTCATCGACCTGCCGCTGATTCAGGGACTCAACCGCTATACCTTCGCAACCGCCGCGCGATACGTAGTTAACCAAAATCTTTTAAATCCCCTTTTTGTGCCCGGCATCTGTGAGAGAATTCATGCCAGGAAAAAAAATCAGATTGGACCAAACCCTGGTTGATAAAGGCATGGCGCAAAGCCGGCAGCGCGCACGAGCCATGATAATGGCCGGAAATGTCCTGGTCGATGGAAATCCTGTGGATAAACCCGGAACCTTTATTTCAATAAATGACCGAATTGAACTAAAGGGCGCGGATCTCCCTTATGTAAGTCGTGGCGGTTTAAAACTGGAGGCTGCGCTGCAAGCGCTTCAACTCGATATCAGGGGACTGACCTGTCTTGATGTCGGCGCTTCGACCGGTGGGTTTTCAGACTGCCTTTTACAGCATGGAGCACAGAGGGTCTATGCGGTGGATGTCGGTTACGGACAATTTGCCTGGAAACTTAGACAAGACCCCCGGATTGTTCTTATCGAACGCACCAATATTCGAAACCTGACCACCGATGTCGTTGAACCGGCGGTGGATTTAGCGACAATTGATGTATCCTTTATCTCGCTTAAAATTGTTGTTCCCGCGGTTCTCAAGTTTATGAAGAAAGATTCCCGGATTCTCGCTCTGATAAAACCGCAATTCGAGGTCGGCAAGGGCCGGGTTGGAAAAGGCGGCGTCGTGCGCAATGGCGCGTTGCACCAGGAGGTCATCGATTCGCTATCCATCTTTTTTAGCGACAATGGGCTCCTCTGTGAATCGGTCTTCGCTTCGCCGCTGCGGGGCCCCAAAGGCAACCGTGAATTTTTTATCTCCTTGAAAAATTAGACTTGCTTTTTTTAAGTTTAATCGATACAGATCTGAGTTTAATATTTTAGATTACGGATTTAAAACCCGATGAAGAGAGGAATTTAAATGAGCGAGAAGATTGACAGCCTGAGAAACATTGCGCTTGTCGGCCATGGTGGGGCCGGCAAGACGTCACTTGCCGAAGCGATGCTGTTTAATGCCGGCGCGATAAAGCGTCTTGGCCGCGTGGAAGAAGGAAATACTGCGATGGACTTTGAGCCTGAAGAAATCAAGCGCGGTTCCAGCATTAGCAGCGGTTTCAATCAATTGACCTGGAAAAAGCGGACCATAACGCTTATAGACACCCCCGGTGATCAAAATTTTTTTTCAGATACCAGAAGCTGCCTGCAAGCTGCAGACGGCGCGGTTGTGGTCGTTGACGCCCTCGATGGCGTTAAAGTCCAGACCGAGCAGGCGTGGGAATTTGCCAAAGAATACGGGCAGCCATGCGTTATTTTTATCAATAAAATGGATCGCGAAAGGGCTGATTTTACGCACGCGTTTCAGGACGCAAAAGACAATTTGGAACCCAGACCGATTATTTTGCAGCTCCCCATCGGTGCTGAAGCAGAATTCAAAGGTGTTGTCGACTTAATCAGCTCCAAGGCCTATATTTACGGTCCCGACGGCAAGGCCAAAACAGGCGACATCCCGCCGGAAATGCAAGATTTGGTCGAAACCGAAAAAGAAGCGCTCATCGAAAATATCGCCGAAGCCGACGATGAACTGGTGGAACGCTATCTGGAAGGGGAAACATTATCCGGTGAGGATTTGAAAGCGGCCCTCAGAAAAGGCACACTTTCCCGAACTTTCGTTCCGGTCATCTGCGGGTCTGCAACCAAGAATGTGGGAATAGATTTGTTAATGGATCTTATTGTCAATGCGTTACCCTCACCGCTGGACCGGGGTGCAAAAACCGGAATGGATCCCAATACGAAAGATAAAATCGAGCGGGCTCCTGATCCGGCAGCTCCCTTCTCTGCTTTCGTCGTCAAGACCCTGGCCGATCCGTATGCCGGTCGCTTGACGATATTCAGAGTTGTATCCGGATCGCTCGGTTCCGACGGAACGTTTTATAATGCCAACAAGGACACCAAAGAACGTTTTAATCAACTGCTTATCATAACCGGCAAGGAACAAAAACCGGTCAACATGGCCGGACCGGGCGATATCCTGGCCATGGCCAAACTGAAGGAGACGACCACCGGAGATACCCTCTGCGACGATGGCGGCAAGATCGTTTATGAATGTGCCGAGCCACTGCCTACCCTTATTTCCTTTGCAGTTTCAGCCAAAACCAAAGGCGATGAAGACAAGGTGTTCATATCCCTGACAAAACTTCTTGAGGAAGACCCATCTTTGAAACTGGATCGAGTTTCAGAGACCAAGGAGATTCTTTTGTCCGGATTGGGGCAGGTTCACATTGAAACCGTCAGCGAGAAACTGAAAAGAAAATTCAACGTTGAAGTCCAGTTGAATATTCCCAAGGTTCCCTACCGGGAAACGATAAAAAAGAAAGTTCGGGTTCAGGGTAAACACAAAAAACAGACGGGTGGACACGGCCAGTATGGAGATTGCTGGATCCAGCTTGAACCCCTGCCGCGGGGACAGGGCTTTGAGTTTGTCGATGGCATTGTTGGCGGGGTCATACCCAAACAATACATTCCTGCAGTCGAAAAAGGAGTTGCCGAAGCCAGCCAGAAAGGTGTGCTGGCCGGATTTATGTGCGTCGATTTCAAAGTAACTGTAGACGACGGGTCCTACCACGCTGTGGATTCTTCGGAAATGGCATTCAAAGTGGCGGGTTCCATGGCTTTTAAAAAAGCTGCTGAACAGGCCCAGCCGACGCTGCTCGAACCCATCATGAAGGTGACCATCACAACTCCGGATGAGTTCATGGGTGACATCATGGGCGATCTGAACGGCAGACGCGGACGGGTTCTTGGCATGGACAGTGCCGGCAAGAATCAGATTATCAACGCTCATGTCCCCATGGCGGAATTTTTAACCTATGCGCCCGATTTGAGATCCATGACGGCCGGGCGGGGGATGTATACAATGGAATTTTCTCATTATGATGAAGTTCCTGCTCAAATCGCGGAAAAGATTGTCGAAGAAGCCAATAAGAGCAAAGAATAAGTTTTTGAAAATTCCAATTTAGGATTTGTTTGGTATTACCCAACTGTTGCGCTTCTGGTGGATCTGTCCGCCCGGGGGGGATTCATGTTTCGGATTTATCCCCTTTGTCAGGATAATGTTCCGATATATGGATGGCGGCATGAGTGATTTTAAATAACAGCCCCCAGTCGGAACGTTTTTCTGACCATCACTGATCACCAAGCCCGCAAATCTTTGCCGCCCTTTCATCCAGCATTTTCTTCAGCCCGCCATGAACAGAAGGTAGAAAACCTAAGGTTTTTTGCCACACCTCATCATCTTCCATGCAGAAATAAATAAACACGTCCGGGGCTATTTCCTTTATCAAAGAAACCATTTTTTGATACAGTTCGATTCTCAAAGGTTTAAAGTACCGCATTTTCCCATCCAGCCCCGTGATAAATTCGCCGTAAATAATCCTCGAGCCTGGAAAACGTTCCTGGATGATGGGTTTCAGCGATGGCGGAAAGCGCAAGGTCCCGAGGCTGATCCAAACGATACGCTCTGACTGGACATGTGTGAACAGCGCCTCAACGACGGCGCGGTAATCTTTTTCACAGCCATCGTAGATCACCAGGGGGTCAAAATGAAATGCAATCGGGTATCCCCATGAAGCGCACTTGCCGGCCGCTTGGAGCCGGGCGGACAGCGGAGAAGTGCGGCGTTCCTCTGCACGGATGATTTTATCGGTGTTCAGCGACCAGGAGATGATCGTTTTTTGATTATGGTTTAAAGCCTGCAGCCCCTCTATGGAGGTTGTCTTGGTTTTCAGTTCCAAAACGGCATCATGCTGTCGGGAAAAGATCGATACGAGATCTTTTGCTAAGCCGGTCCAGGATTCCCATATCAGGCTGTCGGTGAATTCACCGGTTCCGATTCGATAAATTTTTTTTTGGGTAAACAGTTTTTCGAGCTCCTGCAGCATATCCCCTTGATTGGTAAAATACTGAAGTAGGGGTGGGTGAAAATATGACTGCAGAATACAGTACGCGCAGTCCATGGTGCAATATGTGCCGATATGCAATATCTTATACCCGCAACAGGTGTAGCATCGCGTGCCCGGGCAATCCTTTATAAAGGCACCATGGTTTCTGGTCAGCAAAAGTATTTCTTTGCCGCTGGCAATGGGATCCGGGGACGATAAAACGTGCTGATAAATTGGCTGCGGCCCTGTAACAATCTCATACGGAATTTTGAGACGAGATTGAATGAGCCGTGTTTGAGGCTCATCTGCAACGTTTTGGTCGATATATAGTTTTGAAATTGCCACTAGTTATTGAGAATTTTCTTGAGATCAGGGTCTTGGATGATTCCGGCAAGTTTCTGGTGAAGCTGCTTTAGCTCCGATCTTTTCGTAAATTTCAAATTCAGGTTGTATGTGGCGCCTTCGAAATCTTTTGGCGCTGCCAATTTCATGCTGTCTCCCAGATTCAACGCTTTCAAATGGCGTTCAAATTTCTTCTCGGCCGCGACAAGCGAAGGAAAACGTTGCCGCTTTAAATACGATCTTATTGTCTGGAACTTCTGCCTGCGATCGAGATTTTCATCTTCCAATATTTTTCTGACCTTTGTTTCAAGAAGGCGTTTAATGCTGAGATTGTCCCGCAGCGATATTTCTTTGAGGAATAGTAGAAGTTCTCTTTGCTTGTTCAAGCCGATGTTAAGATCTTCAAAAAGGCTGGCTATAGCTGAACTGGTGTCAGGTTCTAAGGCGGACAGATCCCAAGCCATGGCTAAGGAGATCCTGTCTGCGATAATGCCCGCCTGAACAGGTTTTGGCAGCCGACAGATAACGCCTATCTTTTTTAAAGCGTCAGGGTTGCCCGGCAGACCCAGTGACGATGCTGCCTCGACCAGGCCTTTATCATCTGAATAAACCGATAAAAGCAGGGAAAGGCATTTTGACGATTCAACCAGGTTAAGCGGTCTTTGAAGTGCATTATCGGCAATCGCCCATTGAGCGCAGATTTTGTCGCTGATATCTGGCCCGAGGATTTTTGCGATCACCTTGATATAACCGAGAGACCGGCAGGCGGCAATCCGCCGAAACCCGCTGACGATAATGTAATCAGAGGACCTGGCTCTCAGGATTGGGGGGTTTAGCAAGCCGAGCTGCCGGATCGAGTAAACAAGGTCATCGATTTCGGTTTTTGTTGTTATACGAAAAGTGTCGTTGCCGGTCTCGACAGCGCTTAAGCTTATCGATAACAGCTCTCCAAGCTGGAGGGGGCTTTTTGACCTGGTACCACCTTTAGAGCCCATGACGCTTGCCGGTAAGCAGGGCTAATGCATCCAGATACTTCTGACGCGTATTGCGTATGACCGCCTCGGGCAAAGCGGGTCCGGGAGGGGTTTTATCCCAGTCCAGGGTATTCAGATGATCGCGGACATATTGCTTGTCAAAGCTTTTTTGGGCGCCGCCCGGACGATAGGTTTCTTTGGGCCAGAATCGGGAGGAGTCGGGTGTTAATACCTCGTCGATAAGAATAAGTTCGCCTCCTGCGAAACCGAATTCGAATTTCGTGTCTGCAATGATAATTCCCTTTTCGGATGCCAGCTCAGAGCCTTTATTATAGATGGCAAGACTGAGTTCTTTGGCTTTTTCTGCCCTTTCGGGGCCGATCAATTTAATGGTTTCTTCAAAATCGATATTAATATCGTGGTCGCCGAGTTCGGCCTTGGTCGAGGGGGTGAATATCGGATCGGGTAGTTTATCCGATTCCTTTAAACCTGGCGCTAATTGAATCCCGCAGACACTGCTGGATTCCTGATAGGATTTCCATCCGGATCCGGACAGATATCCTCTGACGACACATTCGATCGGAAGCGGCTCTGCTTTCTTGATGAGGATGCTTCGGCCCCGCAGGATATCGGCATATGGTTGACAGGCTTTAGGAAATTCTTCCACATCGCTGGCAATCACGTGATTGGCGATGAGGGGCTTCATGATGTCAAACCAGAATAAGGAAATTTGAGTGAGGATGATTCCCTTATCCGGGATAGGGTCCGGCAACACCACATCAAATGCGGAAAGACGGTCCGTTGCGATCATCAGGAGCATGTCACCGAGGTCATACATGTCCCTGACCTTTCCACGTTTTAGCAGTTTCAACCCGGGCAAATTCGTTTCTTTTACAGGCTTGGGCATGATAATGGGTCCTCCCCTTGCTTATACTTTCCCTTTCTGGAAAGCCTTGATAAATTTTTTCAGGGTTTTTTGGGTATTGCTGTCGGATTCGAGAAACTGGATACCGATCTCGTGCAGGCCTTTCTCATCAGCCTTGATATGAACGGGCTTGCCTTTGATATCGAGGATGTCTTCTTCCAGCCCTAAAGTCAGCAATACCAGGTGTTCGGTTTCAATCGGAAAATGTGTTTCCAAAAGGATGCCTGATTCAGACAGATTCAGCGTCCTTCCCATTCCCTGCTTGACGATTTTGTTGTTTTCATCAAGACAGATATAGGACAGGTTCAAGGAATTGATTCTTTTGTGTTTTCTTTTTTCATTTTGTGGCATGGCATCTCACTTGATTTTGCATGTAATTATTGCTTGCATGCGATGTTGTTGGAAAAAATTCTACATTCAGAATCCGGGATAAGAATCTATGAACCGATATTTTTCTGAAATTCGCCGGCAACCAGGGTGGATACCGATATACAGGTTGCAAGATGTTCGATAATGTTTTTTAGTGTCGATGAAAGCTTCTCCTGCTCGGCAATAAGCTTCTCTGAATCAACAGTGGTCAACCTCAGGTTTGCAGATGCATAAACCGAGGCTGAATGCGGCTCATGGCCCATATCCAGCCAAGGGAAATTGCCGAAAAAATCCCCCCTTTGAAGACGGGCAAGCGGCACTGCCCCGTAATCGGTTTGCCGTGAAATAAACGCCTCACCTTCTACAATCCGAAATAAGCGCTGTTCTTCCTGACCCTGTTTAATGATCGGCTTTTTGCCTCTGATAAATTCGTCTATTTTTATTTTGCGGCTGTGAATTTCTACCGCCAGGTCGGTGACCTGCCTTAACCGGAGGTCAAGGCTTTTGACCAGCCCCCTGTATTCAGCACTCAAACTGGCAAGCTCGCTGGTCAGAAGCTGTGAGTCCAGCATGCCGAGTTGAACGTTTCCCACAGCGACAATGGTCGCACTGCGAACGTTATCGCCTGCTAATAAAGAAGCGACGCTGCCCAGAAAGGTACCATCCCCCACCCTCAACAAACTCACCGCCCCTTTGGGTGATGCTTTTACGATTTCGGCGGTGCCCTCCAGAATAACCCATACCCAGTTGCCATGGTTGCCTTCCCGCACGATTTCATCACCGTTGTAAAAGACTTCCTCATCGACCACATAAGAATAATCCACCAGCGGTCCTTTTATAAGGGGTAAATTACCTGATTTGGCTGGTGATTCCTGCCGTGTTTGTTTTCCGGAAGCGGGTCCGAGATGTTCGATTTTACCTTCATCCAGCATTCTTAAACCGTCTAGGATAATTTCCATGCGGCTTTTATTGATAATTTTTTCGCAAGAGATATCTTCCTGGCTGAATTCGAATTGACCTTCAGTCCAGCCAAAAAGTGAGTAAATGGCGCTCAGCCCTTTCATCGCGCCATTGGTCGCATTGACCGGGTTGCCTTTCTCAATATACACCAATCCCGGTTCTGTGGCATGTTTACTTATGATACGCAAAACACCGGACCCGCCGTTTGTGCCCAACAGCTGTAATAATTCGCCAAGATTAAGAAAGGTTAGACTACCTGCAAATGCGACATTGTTACTCATGTGTTGTCTTGGAACTAAAGATTGAGTTCTTTTTGAATGGAGGCCATTGCCAGCTTTAAGCAGGCGTGGAGTGTTTTTCCAACGCCGTCGCCATTTATTGCACTCCCGGGGATTGCCGGAACTTTTAATTGCCGATTTAAGTCATGTTCCATCTGTTTAATGGGCATAAGCGGGATATTTGACTTGGCAAGATCTCGTTTATTAAACTGCATTACAAGCGGCACCTTGAAGATGTTCAAACCGTAATCTTTTAGATTTTGAGCAAGGTCCTTTAAGGAAAGCATATTTTTTTCGCGCCGGACTTCAAGAGAGTCTGCGACGAACACAACGGCATCTGCTCCCCTGAGCACCAATTTTCTCGTCGAACTATAGCGAACTTGCCCGGGCACCGTGTATAGCTGAACTCTCAGGTCACAACCCTTTACTTTTCCGAGCTCAAGAGGAAGAAAATCAAAAAAAAGGGTGCGGTCTCCGTCCGTGTTGATGGAGACCATATCTCCTTTTACCTGTTTTTTAAATGTCTTGTGGATGTATTCGAGATTTGTCGTTTTACCGCACCGCCCGGGGCCGTAATAAACAATTTTGCACTCAATCTGCCTGTTCTTTAAATTAACGATCGCCATGTGGTCAAACTCTTATCCGTATAGAATTCAAAATACCGCATTAGAATCAGGTCATAAAGCTTTATTGAGAAAATACGTAATTCAGCCATGGCCCGCTTAAACATCCTTAAACTTGAAGTGGTTTCAAAACCTCAAATTAGATTCGAGAACACGATATGCCGCAAAAGGAAAACAGAGTCTTCCTGCAGAATAGGCCTGTCATCGAATCACGGTCCGCCTGAATCGGATAATATGGGGTTTTGAGACCACTTATAGTATAATCTATCCTATTTATATGCATTATGTCAATAAAGGTTATTATATAAATATGTTAACATTATTCTAAATTTCCTTGACGAACAACAATTTTTGGCGGATAAGAATTCGTATTGGTGATTTTTTTGACCGGCTAACCAATGATAAGAAAAAGGAGAAAGCCATGGATAAGAAAGTGACTGTGATCGGATCCGGCAATGTCGGTGCTACAGCGGCACAGCGTCTGGCTGAAAAAGAATTGTGCGATGTCGTCCTCATAGACATCATCGAGGGAATCCCCCAGGGAAAGGCACTGGACCTGACAGAGGCGGCTCCCATTGAAAAACATGATGCCCAGATTACCGGAACCAACACATACGATGCCTCTGCGGGATCCGATATCGTTATTATTACCGCCGGTATTCCCAGAAAACCAGGCATGAGCCGTGACGACCTTATCGGCACCAATGCCGGAATTGTAAAGAGCGTCACCGAACAAGTCGTAAAACACTCCCCTGAGGCCATTTTAATTATTATCAGCAATCCTCTCGATGCCATGTGCCATGTCGCCTATGAGGCCAGCGGCTTGCCCAAGCAGAAGGTCATCGGCATGGCCGGGGTTCTGGATTCGGCTCGATTTCGATCATTCATTGCCATGGAACTGAATGTGTCGGTTGAAAATACGCATGCCTTTGTTTTAGGAGGACATGGTGATACCATGGTGCCCCTGCCCCGTTATTCCACTGTGGCGGGCATTCCTATCACGGAGTTGATGACCGCGGCGCAGATAGATGCGCTGGTGAATAGAACCAGGAATGGTGGAGCAGAAATCGTGGGACTGTTAAAAACCGGAAGTGCATATTATGCACCTGCTTCGGCTGGAGTTGAAATGGCTGAGGCCATCCTGAAAGATAAAAAGAAAATTTTACCATGCGCGGCATACCTCCAGGGCGAATACGGGATCCATGAACTTTTTATCGGGGTGCCTGTAAAGCTCGGCGCCGGAGGGGCTGAAGAGATTATTCAGATTAACCTTACGGAGGAAGAACAATCGGCTTTGAACAAATCTGCAGCCGCGGTGCAAGAATTGAAAGATGTGCTCCAAAAATTAGCGTGAAAATCCTGATGGCAGTGATGCGGTTCTGCTTTATCGCGAAACGACCCCTGGCCTGCCGCGGAACGCAATGGCTCAAGAGGAAAACGAGTTGCGGATTTTCTCAGCCAGATCCCGGCTGACGCCGGGCACTGCGCTCAATTCATCCAGGTCGGCCAGGCCAATGGCTTTTACGCTTTTGAAATGCCTGATCAAGGCGGCCTTTCTCTTTTTCCCTATACCGGGGATCGTATCCAGAACGGATTGCATTGACGTTTTGCCGCGACGCTTGCGGTGAAAGGCTATTGCAAAACGATGCGATTCATCTCTTACCCGCTGCAGAAAAAGCAAAAGATCTCTTTCCTTGCCAAAATTCAAGGGGTTGACCCGTCCCGGTCTGAAAATCTTGTCCTGGGTTTCTCCGCGTTTATCGTCTTTTTTGGCAATCGCAATGATGTCGAATTCACCGATCATTTTCAGCTCCTGAACGACGGAAACGGCAATATTGAGCTGGCCTTTACCCCCATCCACCATCAAAAGATCCGGATAGGGCTCAGATGCTTCTCCTTTGCCCAGCCTCCGCATCAGCACCTCAGCCATATAGGCATAATCATCATGTTCGCTAACGGTTTTAATACGGTAGGTGCGATATAAGGACGTTGCGGGCCTGGCTTTTTCAAATACTACCATGGCAGCTACCGGTTCGGCCCCGGAAATATTGGAATTATCAAAGCACTCGATCCGCTCGGGCAGTTTTTTCAATTGTAATTTTTTCTGCAGACGCAAAAGCAGGTCCATTTCAGCCGATCTGGAAGCCAGGAAATCCTTAAGTCCTTTAACGGCATTATTTATGGCCATATTCATGAGTTGTACTTTTTCACCCCTTTTTGGGTGTTGAATTCTGACTTTTTGCCCTTTTATGCTTGTCAGAAACTCAGCAATCAGCTCTCTATCTTCCAGGGGTATCGAAATCAGTATTTCCTTTGGTATAAACCTGTTTTTCTCGTAATACTGTCTGATAAAACCGCCCAGGATTTCTGGATCAGTGGACATCATTTCTGAAAATTCAAAATGCTGCGTTCCTCTCAGAAATCCAGCGCGAACTATCAAAAGCGTGATCAGGGAAAAATGCTCTGAGCCGGCAATTGCGAACACATCCCTATCTTTAAAATCGGTGATTACGGCTACATGCTTTTCAACCGTGCGTTGCAGATAAAACATTTTATCCCGCAGACGCGCAGCTCTCTCGAATTCCTGTGATCCGGCAGCCTGTTTCATCTCCGCCTCGGTTTTTCGAATCAGATCATGGGTTCTGCCTTTTAAAAACAGGATGGCTTCATTGACCTGCTCCTGATAAATTTTCGGGTCAACATCAAGGCAGCAAGGTGCCAGGCATCCCTCCATCTGGCAATGAAGGCACGGGCGGGTTCTGGTTTTAAACTCTTTTGCTTTACATTTGCGAAGCTTGAAGGCCTTATTAATGGTTTTGAGTGTCTCCCTTACGGCCTGGGCTGATGCAAAGGGGCCAAAATACATCGCATCATCTTGCCCGATTTTTCTTACGATAGAAAAGCTGGGATATTTCTCTTTGAGATCCAGCCGAAGGGACGGGTAACGTTTATCGTCTTTCAATACGACGTTATAGCGCGGTTTGTAACGTTTGATGAAATTGGATTCAAGAATGAGTGCTTCTTTCTCAGTGCGGGTTATTACTGTGTCAAAATCAGAGATCTTTTTGACCAAAACCCCGGTTTTCATATCTGTAGCCCCGGAATTTTTGAAATAAGCGGCCAGTCGCTTTTTTAAGTTTCTGGCTTTACCGACATAGATTACCCTGCCGGCCGCATCTTTCATCAGGTATACGCCGGGTTCGGAACCGACCATCTCGATTTTGCTGCGGATTTCGTTGATGGGCCCCGGGCTGGCAGCAATTTTTCTCATATTTCCAGTACGATTAGTTTTTTCAATTCGCTGATTTGATCTCTTAACTCCGCAGCCCTCTCGAACTCTAGCGCTTGGGCAGCAGATTTCATGTCTTTTTCCAATGCTTGGATGGCTGCATCTATATTTTCGGAATAATCATACTCGGCCAAGGTTTCCGATACTTTATGGAAAGTTTTGGATTTTTGCTCATCCTCGAAATCAAAAATTTGGGTGATTTCTTTTTGAATGGTCTCAGGCGTAATGCCATGTTTTTGGTTATAGTCTTCCTGGATTTTTCTTCTTCGGATTGTCTCATCCATCGCCTGTTGCATCGACCGTGTTACACGATCGGCGTACATGATGACTGTTCCACCGGAATTTCTAGCCGCCCTCCCGCAAGTTTGAATAAGGGAGCGGGCTGAACGCAAAAAACCTTCTTTATCAGCATCCAGAATGGCAACAAGTGATACTTCCGGTATATCTAGTCCCTCTCTCAATAAATTGATGCCGATAAGAACATCAAACACGCCCCTTCTTAGATCCTGGATAATGTTCATTCTTTCAAGGGTGTTGATGTCCGAATGCAAATACCGCACCCTGACGCCTAAATCAGAATAATACTCCGTGAGATCTTCCGCCATGCGTTTTGTCAAAGTGGTCACCAGCACCCTTTCATTTCTTTTTTGACGGGCTGCTATCTCTTCCAGGAGGTTATCGACCTGGTTTTTGGCACTTCTTATTTCCAGGACGGGATCAACGAGGCCGGTGGGCCTGACGATCAGTTCCACCAGTGCATCTTTTCCCTTCAGCAGCTCATAATCGGCTGGCGTTGCCGAAACGTAAACAACCTGGGATATCCGTGCCTCAGTCTCCTCAAAGGTCAACGGCCGGTTGTCCAGGGCTGAAGGCAGCCTAAATCCATATTCAACTAGTGTTTGCTTGCGCGATCGATCTCCACGATACATACCGCGAAGCTGGGGGACAGTGATATGGCTCTCATCAATAAACAGGAGAAAATCATCTGGAAAATAATCCAGCAAGGTTGGCGGGGGATCACCTGCTTTTCGCCCGGTCAAATGCCGTGAGTAATTTTCAATACCGTTACAATATCCAAGCTCCTGCATCATTTCCAGATCAAAATTGGATCGCTCTTCAATGCGCTGGGCTTCGATCAGCTTGTTTTCCTTTCGAAAATATTCTACGCGCTCTTTTAGCTCCCGAACGATGGCTGCGACGGCTTTTTCGCGTGTGGTTTTTTGGGTAACATAGTGACTGGCGGGGAATATGGTAACGCGTTCCAATTTCCGGAGAGTCACGCCTCTTAAAGCATCTATTTCTGAAATTTCCTCAATTTCATCACCGAAAAAGTCGATTCGAATTGCTCGGTCTTCCTCATAGGCTGGAAATATTTCGACGCGATCGCCCCTTACCCTGAATATGCCTCGGTAAAAATCAAAATCGTTACGGGTATAATGCATGGTAACCAGATTGAAAAGAAGATTGTCCCGATTGAGTTGCATCCCTTTTTCAACATCCACGCGCATTGAAAGATAGTCTTCCGGAGCACCCAGGCCGAAAATGCAGGAAACGCTGGCGACAACGACGATATCCCGGCGTGAAAGCACCGAGCGGGTAGCTGAGTGTCGCAGCTTATCGATCATGTCGTTTATGGATGAATCCTTCTGTATATAAGTATCGCTGGAGGGAATATAGGCTTCGGGCTGATAATAATCATAGTAGCTGACAAAATACTCTACCGCATTATCGGAAAATAACTGCCTAAATTCATTGTATAATTGAGCAGCAAGCGTTTTATTGGGTGCAATAACCAGAGTTGGTTTGTTCAGCTTCGCAATGACGTTCGCCATCGTGAAGGTTTTGCCGGAGCCGGTGACCCCCAGCAGCACATTATGACGCTTTCCTGCCATAATAAGCTGGCTCAGTTTTTCGATGGCTTCAGGTTGGTCCCCTCTGGGGTCAAAACTTGAATTTAAATTAAAGGCAGACATTGAAATCTTTCATGCTAAAGAGGCAGCGCATCCTGCTGAATGCCATTTTACAGCGATGCAGCATTGGGAATTGATGGAATGTGACCAAGCAATGGTGAAAAATCATCGTAACAGTGCCACGCACATTGCCGCTATTCCCTCCCCTGCTCCAATCATGCCGAGCCCTTCGGTTGTGGTGGCTTTTATGTTAATGCAGTCGGGACTCATCCGAATCGCCGAAGCAATTTTATGCTGCATTGCCTGACGATATGGTGATATTTTCGGTGCTTGTGCAAAAATTGTCGCGTCTAAATTGAGAATGGACATTTTTTTTCCTTTAATCATTTGATCGACCTCAACCAGGAGTTTTAAGCTGGAAATATCTTTAAACCTTGGGTCGGTATCCGGAAAAAACAAGCCGATATCACCAAGGCCCGCTGCTCCCAGAAGAGCGTCGCAAATGGCATGGGTAAGGACATCGGCATCCGAATGCCCCTGCAGCCCTTTTGCAAAGGGAATGCTTACACCCCCCAGAATAAGTTCCCGCCCCTTGACCAACCGATGAACATCATATCCTATCCCGACACGCATATGTTCCTCACTAAATAGAAAAAGCTTGCTTGGGCCAATTTTAAAGTATCCTTGTCTTTATCATAATCCTTGGAATAATAGGATTCAAGGACCCAAGGGGTCAAAGAGTCAAGAGTTTGCTTCCATTCCGATTCATCATCAACTCCTTTTTGCGATAACCGGGCATTTATACCATACGGGGCTCTATCGGTAAAGTGCTTGGCTCCGAAGGAATTGGAATAATGGAAGTTTGGAAGCAAATTGCCCAATCGGCAAAAAAGGATTACAGTCGATTTAATCTCTCTAATTTTCACCCTTCGGGCGAGCCGGAGGCTTTCATCTGCTGCTTGATTGAGGGTACGGCATAGGCCGCTCTATAGCCTTGCCCTCAAGTGCCTTGCATATGAAAGCCTCCAACGCGTGCAAAATTCAGGTATCAGGTTATGCCTTCTTGATAACAACACTTCCCGCATTCCATGATTCCATCTCATATATTTTTTCTTGAGATGCATACCGGCATATGATAGGCTACCGCCCCGTGCATAACTAAGGCGGAATGGTGAAAGATAGTTTCAAGCCGAAATTACCGAAGGGACAGCCTCGAGAAAAAAAGCCAGGCAGTGTGGAATAGATGACCAAAAAACCTTTTAAATACCAATTCGACTTTGAGGTGGGTTACCTCATAAAAAGCCCTTGCAAGCAATGCGCTAGCCGAAAACAATTTCCGAAATGTGCCCGCCGATGCAGTGTTTTGGATAAAATTCAGACGATGCTTACCGAAGCTGTCTCATGTACACGACGATTATAGCAGCGATCAACCCACCAAACGGGCGATTACGGCTCCCCAGGTTAAACCGGCTCCCAATCCAAGGAAGAGAACCGCGCTGTTTTCACCAATAATATCCATCTCCAACGCCTCGTCAAATGCGATCGGGATACTTGCCGCCGTCGTGTTGCCATAGCGCTGGATGTTGTGAAAAACTTTCTCTTCGGGCAGTTTCATGAATTGTTGAAAAAATTGATTGATGCGCAAATTTGCCTGGTGCGGAATAAAAAGATCGATATCATCCAAGGTCATTCCAGCCTTTTCCAAGACTTCCTTCGATACTTCGGGAAGTTTTCGAACGGCTTCCTTGAATATGGTCTTGCCATCCATCACGGGATAATGGCGACCCTCTTTGAGCATTTCTTCTGAAATACGCGGGTTGCGACGGGAAGCGCTGGCCTCCACCATTAAGCTTTCAGCAAATTCTCCCTTGGCGTGCAGCGCAGAAGCCAGAATACCTACTTTTTTTTCTGTCTCCAGACCTTCCAGACAGACAGCACCCGCGCCATCCCCGAATATCACCGCCACGTCTCTTCCCCGGGTCGAAATATCAAGACCGGTGCTGTGAACCTCGGCACAGGCCAAAAGCACCCGATTCGCCAATCCGGCACGGATATAAGCATCCGCGGTTGTCAAACCATAGAGAAATCCCGTGCATTGCTGTCGGATGTCTAATGCGGGGGTTGAGCTCAGTCCCAATTTATGTTGAAGCAGGCAACCGGGTCCGGGGAAAAATATATCCGGACTGAGCGTGGCAAAAATGATCAGATCAATATCATCGGGTTTCCAGCCGGAACGCTCCAGGGCTGTTTTGGAGGCCTCCAAGGCGAGATCTGACGATCCCACTCCTCCTTCCTCTGGCACCCAGTGACGCTGTTCAATTCCGGTACGTTGCTGGATCCATTCATCGGAGGTATCCATCCATTGCGTCATGTCATGGTTGGTAACAATTCTGGGGGGCAGATACCTCCCGGATCCTCTGATAACGGTTCTAATCATGTTATTCACTCCAGTTCGGGGTTAGAATACTTGAGGGGCCGAGGTGTTTTCACCAACGCCGGTAACACGGCAGGTGCATTTCTTTTGATCATCGTTGACCGCTCCGCCCGGGGGCAATACGTAAATGAAAACACTCCCCGCTTGAATCTTGAATATAAATAACCTGGCCGTGAGTTGCAACCCCTTTCTCAGGCCCACAGGGCTTCTCTCAGTCCGGTTATGCGCTCAATCTTTCGTAGAATCGATTGTGTGAGAATTGTCCGAGTTGCCCAGATGGAAAATTTACTTTTGGCTCGTGTCAAACCGGTGTAAACCAGCTCGCGCGACAAAACTGGATAATCTTTTTGCGGTAAAACCAGGATAACTTCATCGAATTCCGAGCCCTGGCTTTTGTGGATGGTCATTGCATAAACCGTTTGATGTGCGGGCAGTCGGTGAGGATCAAATCTTCTGATTTCGCCATCAGCGCCGGGAAAAAAAACATAAAGATCATTGCTTCCTGTAGCTGGGTCCGGCAGCGTGATACCGATATCTCCATTGAACAGATCCAGAGAGTAATCATTAGCCGTTATCATAACAGGCCTCCCCCGATACCAGGGCTGAAGTTTTTTGGGATCAAGGTGAATCAGATTTTGCTGACGAAGAACCTCTTCTGCCAGGTGGTTAATCGCATCGACCCCGAAAGGGCCTATTTTGACGGCACATAATATTTGGAAACGGTTGAAACGTTCCAGTGCCAGCCCGGGGTCCGCAGTTTTCAGAAAATCACTGTAACCATGACGGATTTTTTTTACAAGCGCCTCAATAAAATCGCTCGATCCTTCTATTTCAAACCAGCTTGCGGACGGGTCATCTGGATTGATCAAAAGTGCTAAAGCACCGTCAGGATCACCACGCTTGATTAATTGGCTGAGGGCGCCGATGCCGCTTTTGGTGGAAAACCGATAGCTTTTTCTCAAAACCACAATACAATCCTGCAAGGCCGGCGGATATGCGGGTGATTTTACAGCACAGGACAGGCATTCGCCGGTTAACTGCGAAAGCGAGCTGCAAAAATGGTCGGAAAAATCATGGATAGCCTGATGATCGCATATGTCTCCCATAACAGAACCGGCCTCAACCGATGCCAGCTGGTCTTTGTCTCCTATTAAGATCAGGCGGGCATGCAACGGCACAGCCTGAACGAGCTTGCTCATTAATGCCAGATCCACCATGGATGCCTCATCGATCACGATAACCTCGGCCGGTAACGGATTTTCGGAATTATAGTGAAAGTAAGGAGAGCCGGCAATGGGCTTCAGCATTCTGTGAATTGTATAGACTTCGCCGGGAAGAGCCCGTTTAACACTGTCACTGCAGTGAATCAGCCTGAATGTCTGTTGCATGGATTCTTTCAATCTTGCAGCAGCTTTGCCGGTAGGTGCGGCCACAACGATTTTGCATTTTGACAATCCGGGCTGTTCCAGCAGTATCGCCAGAATTTTAGCAATGATAAATGTTTTGCCTGTTCCGGGTCCACCGGTGATCACGCTGATTTTTTTTAAACCAGCTGTGGCTGCGGCGATTTTCTGCCAGTTGATCGAGTTTTCACGGGGAGCGTGAAAATGTCTTGCAATGCTGGCTTTCAGACTCGGCAAATCCAAATCATCGATCGATTGCTTCGATCTTTGCGCAATGAATGTCGCCAGAATTTTTTCATACTCCCAGTATCGGTACAGATAAAGTCTGTTGGCGCTATCCAATACCAGCGGGCGTTTTTGCTCCGGATTGCCAATTGCGGGGCATTTCCTTAACGCCGCGCGCCATGGGCCAAGTTTTGGGCATGTCACCGCCTCATGATTGTCATCCGGTTCTAGAATAGTTTTTTCGGCCATAGCGCTGAGATCAAGGCAAACATTGCCGGAAGCCGTGACATGACTCACCAGGGCTGCAGCCAGAAAAATACGCGGGTCGTTATCCAAAGACATGCGGGCAATAAATCTGGCAAAATGGATATCTAGTTCGGATAGTATTCCGTTTTGTTTTAATATAGTTATAATATTTTCTCTCATGTTTTACATTAAATCAAAATCCCGTGATGAGCGCTGCTCCCAGAGCATTCACGAGATCTGAACTTGGGCGATCGGCGTAGATGCCCCGTGTTGTTTTGCGGATGCTCTCCACTCCCCGAATGAAGATGTAAAAAATGCCGCCAAAACCGCTTTCATAATTAAAATGCGGGTTTCGCAAACGCAGATATTGGTATAAGGCGAGGGTATAGAGATGATATTGTAAAATGTAAAAGTTCTCTACCATGGTGTTCTGGAGTGCCTCCCGCGTGTAGTGCTCGGATCGGGACCCCAGATGGTTCGACTTCCAATCAACGAGATAAAATTTTCCTTTATGCTGAAAAACCATATCCATGTAGCCTTTCATAAAGCCGGTGGCCGGTGAAAAAACGAGCTTTTCAAGCTGATCCGCATAAGAGTCGGGAACACCGAGAGCATCGTTTCCCTGAAAAATATTTTGTAAGACCTCGGGGGAAACCTTTTTTAGGGGAAAGTGAAACTCCATTTCATTGATCCTGTCCGCGGATGAGATAGCAGACAGGGCAAACCCCTCTTGATGAGATAGCAAAGGGGTGGTGATTGTTTTTCTGATCGTGCTGCAAACGGTTTGGCGCCATCGATGATCGAATCCATATTCACGCAGCTTTTGGATGACGACCTGTCGAATATGGTCTTCAACGGCATTTTTAAAATCGATATGTTCATAGATATCATGAAAAAATATCCCGGCCCTGGCGCCTTTGGGAAAAGCGTTTATATCATCGAAATTGTGCCTTGCAATCGGATGTGAAAAATCGGAAAGCGATTTCGAAAAAGGACCTGTGATTTGACTGACGCTATCATAATCGGGAAAATCGATATCCATGGGACGCGCAGACAGCAAAGATGAATAGCTCGAAATTTTCCAATTATGGTCAATCTTTCCCGCAAACTTTCTGCTCGATAATTTTGACGAGCCCTCAGCTGAAGACCTGTGCCTTAAATCGGATGGACGCGGCAAGGGGACAACCTGGATGCAGCCTCTGGACCTGGCCTCCAGTTTTTTTAAATCCGATAAAATTTCACTTTCGGTTTTTGATGAAAAACTCTCTTTTAAGGTGCCGACAATATCATCCTTAGACCCATAAGCCTGGGATTGACCGCTGGGGTGGAACAAATAGGCCATGGCTGACGTCTCTGCTGTATTGATGCGGCCCCAAGCAAGGTAGCAGCGTTTTTTCGCACGGGTGATGGCAACGTAAAGCAATCTCAAATTTTCGGCCAGGCGCTCATTCTTAGCACAGATCATATGATTTCTGTGCGCTTCTGATCCCAAATCCAGAGTCAACCGCCGATCGTTGTCAAGATCGTGAAATAGGATCTCTTTTGATCTGGGCAAGGCGCTTTCCCAGCTAAACGGGCAAAATACTATTGGATATTCCAGACCTTTGCTCTTATGAATTGTCACAATTTTGACTGCATGCGCATCGCTTTCAAGACGGAGTTGATGCTCTTCCAGGCGAGGGGAGGAAGGATCTCGCTGTTCAGCCAACCATTTTAACACGCCATTTATCCCCAAATTCTTTTCAAGCGATACCCTATGGATAATTTCCGCCAGGTGCAGCAAATTGGTCAATCTTCGATCTCCATCCGGATAGGATAAAAGTCGTTTTTTGATAGCTTCTCTGTCAATGAAAAGTCGAAACATCCGGATGAAGCCATACGCGTTCCAGATGTGGTGATATTCTCTCATATTTGACAGTCGCATGTCCCATCCGGCATAAGTCTGATCCGCGTTCGCAATTCCGTGGCCATCGGTGCCGAGAAGATCCATGACCAAGGCGGCCTTCAAGTAAGCCAAATTGCCCGGCTCTGAAATGCTGATTAGGGCTTTTTGCAGTTCCAGGGCTTCCCGGGAATCAAAAATATTTTCGGTGGTAAAAAGAACCGCCGGTATGTTCTTTGCCAACAGGCAATCCCTAATAATCCGGGCTTGCCGGTTGGTGCGCACAAGCACGGCAATGTCTTGCCTGGGGATATTATCCTCATCAGGTGAAATCAAACGACAAATTTCTTCGGCCGCGGCAGCAGCGATCATTTGTACCGCTTCCGTTTTATTCATCGCTTTTTGTTTGCCCTCTCTTTTTCCAGAATTCAGATACCATAGGGTGATCGCAGCTTCGGTTGTCTCTTCTTTTGCTGTTGACGTTATGCCGGGCTTTACCCTTTCAAAAGGTATTTCCTTGAAAGCAAACGGCAACTTCACATTGGTGAAAATGGTGTTGGTTGCAGCGATCAGATCGGGGCTTGAACGCCAGTTGGTGGTCAGAGTATATCTTGAAGCCACATTTTCAGCAGCCTTCAAGTAAGAAAATATGTCTGCACCCCTGAAACCATAGATGGCCTGCTTGGGATCGCCGATAAAAAACAACAAATTGTCTTTTGTCGAGAACAGGCGGGAAAAAATTTCGTATTGTGTGTCATCCGTATCCTGAAACTCGTCCACCAGGGCAGCCTTGTATTTGTTTCGGATAGCTTCAGCCAGATGTTTTCCACGATCTGATTGGAGAGCAGTTTTTGCGATCAGCAGCAGGTCGTCAAAATAGTAGGCATTTTTCCTGGCTTTGCGTTTGAATAATTCGCTGCGGGCAAAATCAAAAAGCTGCGTTTTTAAGAACAATAAATTATGTTCCATCTCCTGTTCAAGAACGCCGGCAATTTCATGCAGCTGCTGACAGTGATTGAAAAAATCATGCTGCGGAGGCATTTGATCTTTTTTGACAGCCTTGGCCAGGTAGGCTGCGGTAAATTTTTCAAATCCCTTGAACAGGGGAAACCCGCAGCCTGGGTTGTCTGTCAGGTGATCCATGGCGTGGGTCAGAGCCAAAATTTTAAGGTCTCGCGGGGTAAGTTGCGACCCGTTGCGTGGTGATTTAAGACTTCCGTATAACCTGCCGTCCAGCGCCTCATCCTTCAAAACTTGCATTACCATGTCCCGAGAATTACGCCAGTTTCGTTGTAAACGCATAAGGGCCTTGCGGTAAGGTTTAAGTTTTCTCAATGCAGGCTGCTCTATATTCGGGATAATTTTAATTTCTGAAGACCTCAAGTAGTGCAACAGGCGGGAAAGGCCCGAAGGGCCGTTGAGCTTGTCGGCGATATAGGTTATGAACTCGAGTGGTGCCTGGTAGAAATTTATACGCCAGTAATCATCGGCTAATTCTTGAACCAAATCTTTTTGATCGGTAATCAATTCAGTGTCGAACAAGTTTCCGGTCTCAAACGCATTTTCGTACAATAGTCTCTGGCAAAAACCATGAATGGTAAAAATGGCAGCTTTATCAAAATTGATCAGTGCATCGTGGACGGCGGCTTGTTGCGCATGATGGTCATCATAATTATTTAGCAATGCTTCAATCAATGGGTCCTGGCTGGAGCCTGCCGCAAATGCCTCTTTAGTGCTGGAGAGCTTCCGCCGAATTCTGTCTCTGAGCTCTTCTGTGGCCGCTTTGGTAAAAGTGACCACCAGAATCTGGTCTACCAGAAGGCGCTGTTCCAGAATGAGCCTGACAAACAATCCTTCAATCGTATACGTTTTGCCGGTGCCCGCGCTGGCTTCGATCAGGTTGGTGCGTGAAAGGGGTGTATTTAAGATGTGAAAGGGTTTCAACTATAGCTTCCTGTTCAAGCGATAAATAAATACCAAAACTTCCGCCACCGCCTGATACAATTCAGCCGGAATCTCTGTTTCAACCTCCAGGGCTTCCAACACCTGCACCAGGTTTTTGTCCTCATACAGCGGAACATTATATTGTTTGGCAAGCTCTATAATCCGTTCGGCGATAAAACCTCTACCTGCAGCCACAACTCGCGGTGCTTGATCTTTATCCCGGTCATATTTCAGTGCCACCGCTTTCGGTGATTCCTTTTTCATTAAATCCTCACATCAACAATTTTTTCTTTATAGAAATCCAAATCTTGGCTGAGAAATTCACGTATTTTTTTTTCTGAAACAACAGTTTTGAGGATCACACTTTCAAAAAACGGATGGAGAGATATTTTCAACGCCGGACATTGATTTTCAACCTCTCGTTTTTTGAAATCATCAGACACAAAGAAGGTAACTGATAGGTCTTTCTTTTGCAGAAGAAGATCTGTACGTATTTCCCCGATCCGGTCCATTTTAAGCAGAATCGATATCTTGAATTTTTCAGCAGCACCGTCCGTTTTCTTTTTTGGATAAAATACTTTCAGATAAATTTTCTGATCTTCATCGGCGAGGGGGGGCGAAAACACAAATATCTGAAACGCCTCCAGCTGCAATGGCTGCCTGGCGGCCATGGTTTGCTGATGAGCAATTTGGGACAGCAACGAATCAATATTTGCCTTGAGGCCGGCCAGAGACTTAGGATCGATGGATTCTGTATTCGGTTGAAAATTCTCAATAAACTCTCTTAAAACCATCAGGTTCGGTTTGAGGTCTCTTGCAAAAATTGTTTTTAGCTCAATTGATTCAACCGGTTTTCGGGATGACAAGATTTCAGCCCCGTCCATCAAATGCATGAGAGCCTTTTCGATTTTTTTTTCGAAAAAAACCCCCGAATTTTCGGTGAACAGTTGAATTTGCATTGCCAGCTTTTGGATATCTTCACCAATGTATAGGGGTTTGAAATGGGAATTTACCCGGGACAGTGCATCAATAATATGCTCAGGATGCTTTTGGGCATTCAAAAGGCGAAATATCTGATCGCGTACCGTGCTCATTTCCAGCTGAAGCTTTCGAGAGACCTCACCGGCAAGGATTTCCAAATTGCCGATAATGGCATTTGATCCGGCAACATTTTTTAAATCCGGATTGATCAGGCTCAATCTGAGAAGCCCTCCGGTTTCAATTACCTTGGTAAGCAATACTTCTCCAGCGGACACCGGGAATCGGATTTCGGCCAGCGCTCGAAATTTGCCAAAGTCTACCAGAGCAAAATTATCGGACCGATTCTCGAGGACTTTTGCCTTGAGAATATCTCCGGGTTTCAGGATATCACGTGCTTGAGCAAATTTAGCCAGCTCAGAGTCAAAAACGGCTCTTATCAATGAGGAAAGATCCATTTGTTTATTCTTTTTCTCAGGGCCACGCCCTCGGGAAATTGTACAATAATTGCTATAATACTACTCCTTTTCCTTCCAGTGCTTAAAAATCGGCATAAATATCGTCTTGGCGATTTTTTCAAATGACGAATCAATAGGATTTGTGCGCGAGTAGCAAAGCTGATAATAAGGATCGCTGGCTTCGCCCCATTGATATTGACTGCCGGACCACCTTTTTTCGGCCAGAAGTAAGGCTTGGGCCGGTGAATCGGGGTTTTTCTGTATTTGACAGGCATAATGATAGGATGACTCCGGGAAAAAATGAAGCGGTGCGGACAGACCTTGCAAAAACAATTTTAGAAGCGTACCCAGAATCTCGCGCCCCGAACTGACAGGGGTAAATTCTATGGTTCTGTTCTTGCATATGAGGAAGCTCACCTGTGGTCGCTGAAGTAATTCCCGGTCACAGTAAATGAGATGATAAATCCAGGATTTCAAAATGTCTTTAGCCTTGCAGTCCGCATATCGGCTGAGGATGCACCCCTGTTCGTAAACTTCTGCAAGCCGGCCCCTCAGATTGAAATCGGAGATGGTCATATCGACATCAACAGGATCGGGGATTTTATTTTGGATATAGGGTTCAAGTTTATTAGCAAAACCATCTGCGGCCCTGCTCATGTCGCTGTAAAGCAGATCCCCCATATTTCCTGGAGGCAGTTCACCCGTCGCGCGCTGAATGGATCGAAAATCGTTGAGGTCAATTCCAGAAAGTCGGGCCTTGAGGATGTTTTGCTCGATAAAATGCTTTGCCAAAGGATCTAATTCAAAATTCTCGCGGTCTTCCGCAACCGGTGCCCCGCTTTCCAGATAAACGCCAAGACGTTTTTGTAAAAGAAATTTGGCCGGATTTGTGAAAAAAGAGCATAGGTCATCAATTCTGATCGATCTCCACTTTTGAACCTCAGCCGGCGGCAAAGGAAGTCGTTTCTCTATGAATGGAAGGGGCTCTCTGCGTTTAGTGGCGGCGATACGCGCAAGCAGGTCCTCTTTGGAATAGCTGAAGAGTTTTGAATCGGGCTGAAAGTAACTGGAAGAAAAGGGTTGAAGACGATGTTCGAAAATCACATGCTGCAAAATATTTTCTGCCGGAAGAAAAAAGCCTTTTTCAATCGTATCCAGAAGCTCGCTGACAAGAACCGACGGTGGTATCCGGGAATTGTCCAGAATGCTCTGTCCGGTGTAACTTAGATAAAGGACTTTTCGTGCAGATATGATCGACTCTAAAAAGAGATATTTATCATCGTTTCGCTTTGAGCGATCGCCGGGTTTTGGATGCATGGCGGCAAGATCAAAGCTGATCGGCTGGAAGTCTCTGGGAAAGTCCTCCGCATTCATTCCAATCAGGCAAATAACTTTAAATGGAATGCTTCTCATCGGCAGCATGGCACAGAAGGTTACCCCCCGGGACATGAACCCGGATCCGGCGTCCATTTTTTCAAGTTGACGGGACAGGTAGGAGTAAACCACGTCAAATTCAATCTCACTGCTGAAGCCGGATAAACTCTGGACTCTGCCAAGCTCATTGAAAATGGCTTTTAAACAATGCCTGTCTCTTTCGGTTTCATCATCGGAAATAAAAAATTGCTCCAATAAAAAGGCAAGCGTATTTTGCCAATGTTTTAAACTTCTGGATTGTTCAAGGAGCTTTAGGCATCGAAATACCCTTTCGATAAATTCGATGAATTTTCCTAAAATCATTGTTTCCGCCCCTTCGATATGATCGTATGGCAGAATGGTATGAAACAGCTGTCGATTGTTTCCCGGCATTGCAAATCCGAGTAAAAGTCTTTCCATTCCTGATTGCCAGCTATTATCGGCAAATGGTGGAAGCCCGAATTTCGAGCGATCTTTTTGATTTTTGCCCCACCGGATCTGTGTGTCGCGTATCCATTTTTCAATCGTGGGTATGTCAGCTTCGCTCAATCCGAAATTTTGTCTGATGCTTGAAAATTCAAGCAGTCGGAGTACCCGGCTTGAGCCCAGCCGGCTGTCCTTGAGATCGAGCAAGGCCAGAAAACCGTCGATTAACCGATTTTCTTTGCCGGTATTGTGGTCGGCGATGCTATAGGGAATTCGAAGTTGTTTGTCGATCTGAGCGTCAAATACGGCCTGTACAATGGGTGCGTAAGTTTCAATGTCCGGGGCCATAACAATAATATCTTTCGGGAGCAGCGCAGGATCTTCATCGAACATCGCCAGCAAGCTGTTGTGCAGCACTTCTATTTCACGCATGGGGCTGTGGCAGTTGTGAACCTGAACGGAAGTATCCAGATCAGCAACTTGCACGGCCTTCATTTGAGAAGTTTTTAACGGCACCCGGGCCCGGTGCAAAAGATCGGCTGGTCCTCTGTTTCTTAGAGCCAATATATCGGCCTGCAGATAAGAGAGCATATCAGAGCGGGGCTGTTCGATGAAGAACTCGTTCAGCTCATAATCATATCGGTCAAGGATATTGAAAAAATCCCTGCCATGGCCGCCCAGACTGGCCAGAAGGCGATTGCCTTCCTCGAAATGAAGATCTGTTGCGAGATCCTCAGATTGCGGATTTTTTTTTTGAATCTGCCCCAGCCGTTTTTCCGAAACAATATCCATCCAGTATTCCTGGCATGGATTGAGGAGGAAAAAATTGACCGGGATGTGTTTTGCCAAGGCGGCAAAAGTTTCTAAATGATAGGGCGGCAGGTAAGAGATTCCAAAAACAGATACCCTTTCATTAGGATATTTTGTTCCAATCGATTCGGTGGCAAGCATGCCAAGCAATTTTTTTCTGAGTTGGGACTTATGATTCGGTCCATGCATTTCAACCAGTTTTTGCCAGAGAAGGGCCTGCCACAAATCGCCGGGTTCAATTCCTGTCCGACCCTTATCCCAGGCAAGAATCAATTCGGGCCTGAAAATTGTATACTGATCAAAAAGATCAGCGATTTTATTGGAGAGCTGGAAGAGTTTGAGGTGATTGAAATCATCTTTCAGATACATCCTAAGCTTATGAAAATCGGGCCGGTTGATACAGTCGGATAGAATGTCCATAATCGTGAAGGCCATGACCTGCGGATCCCAGGGGGAGTGTTCCGGCAGTTCCGGCATAAATGCTTTAAAAATACCCTGCAGGAAAGCATTGGGAAATGGGAAGGTACAATTTGCCCAGACACCGAGCTGATCTGCGAGTTCCATGGATACCCAGCGCTCCATACCTCGGCTTTGGACCACAATCACTTCAGGCAGCAAAGCGGATGAGAGCGGTGTCCGAACAATTTGCGCCAATTGTTCAACTAATATTTCCAGACGATTGCTAACAAAGACGTGAAAACCCGGCATAAGCGAAATTATGGGCTATATTATCCGGCATGTCAATATACCGCATGCCGGCACCGATTGACTCAGTAAAAGGACCTATTTTTCGATGAGCAGCGATGTATAGATTTTTCAAAGGCATCCTGCGATCCTGTCACTCAGCAGGAATTATTCGGCATTCAATTAACCCCCTACTCCCATTTATTATTTCCCTTGTGCTCGAGATCGATGGTATCCTTTTTTTCAACCTGACCGCTCATCCTCTTGCCTGGATGTTCTTTTTTGATGTTGATATAGGTGACGGTGCCTTTATCGCTGATAAAGGAGTTAAGCAACCAGCTGATGATGCTGATCATCAGAGCACCGAATACGGCTGACCAGAAACCGTAAACGTTAAAGCCGGGAATGATAGCCGATGCCATCTTCAACATTAGTGCATTAATAATGAAAGTGAATAACCCCAGGCTCAGGATGTTGATAGGCAGGGTCAGGATCAGGGCAATCGGTCTAAAAAATGCATTTAAGATACCTAAAATTGCCGCTGCGAAAAAAGCGGAAGCAAAACTGCTCACGCTGATTCCATCGATTAAATAGGATGAAGCGATGACTGCTCCGGTCAATGTTAACCAACGGAGCAAAATGCCGTTCATATCTTTTTCTCCTAAAAATATGTATAAAACAAAAGGGCATCACATGTTTTCAAACATGAGATGCCCGGTTCAGGTTTATCTGATCAAATTGGTGGGCCACCCGCTTTCGTGGTGAGATCCTCAGCCGGCTCTTCAGGGTGCGGCGAAGCGCTTGAAACCACTTCTAAGACAAGTCGCCGTTGATTTTATCCCTTAACAAGTGTGAACATCGAAAAGTAACGACTCTGCGCTTATCAAGGAGCATATCATCTCCGGTTGCCGGGTTGCGACCTCTGCGCTCGTTTTTATCTTTTACGCAAAACTTGCCGAACCCGCTAATCAAAACATCTTCTCCTTTTTCCAATGAGCTTTTGATTATTTCCAACAAGATTTCAAGGTACTCAGCGGATTTGTTCTTAGGAAACCCAACTTGATTGTGAATAACGTCAATAATCTTGGCTTTTGTGAGTGTCATGGATCAGCAGCTCCTGTAAAGCGAATACGGACTGTTTTTCTTGCCTATTTTTTTTGCGTCAGGCTACTTAAATAACATTATTTTGTCAAGGATTTATGAAAAGCGGTTCCGCTATTATTTGGATTAACTCGTCATCAGCGCTTTTTGTCGAAGTAAATGATCGACGAGCACCATACTCACCATTGCTTCACAAACGACATTGATCCGCGGGATGGCCGAAATATCATGGCGTCCCTGAACAGAAATAGACTTTCGGTTGCCATCTAGGTCAATCGTTTCTTGTTCGATGGCAATCGATGGAATCGGCTTGACGGCGACGCGTATCACGATATTATCACCGTTTGAAATGCCTGCGAGGATACCGCCGGCGTTGTTGGTCAGAAAACCTTGCGGTGTTATCGGGTCGTTGTTTTTCGAGCCATACATTCGAGCCGATTTAAACCCGGCACCGATTTCAACCCCTTTCACCGCCCCGATGCTCATCAAGGCCTTGGCCAAATCCGCATCGAGTTTATCAAAAACAGGCTCGCCCAGGCCTCTCGGTACCCCCTGGGCCAAAATTTCGACAATTCCACCCACCGAGTCCCCCTTCGCTTTGATTTCAGCAACACGTTGATGCATTTTTGCGGCGGCCTCAAGATCCGGACAATAAAAGCTGTTTTGACCAATATCTTCCAGATTTTTTCTTCGAGCCCGGATGCCTCCGAGTTCAATGGTATATGCTCTGACAGCAATATGATGTCTATCCAAGATTGCCTTGGCCACGGCACCGCCCGCAACCCTGCCCACCGTCTCCCTTGCAGATGCCCTTCCACCGCCTCTCCAATCCCGGATGCCGAATTTGGCTTGATAGGTAAAATCGCCGTGGCCGGGGCGATAGATATCGGCATAAGGCTCATAGGATTTTGAATCGGCATCCCTGTTTTCTATCATAACCATGATAGGGCTTCCGGTAGACTGCCCATTGAATACTCCAGACAAAATGGCAGCATGATCTCTTTCTTTTCGGAGCGTACTTGTTGCCGAAAAACCCGGTCGCCTGCGATTTAACATCTGTTGAATCATTTCGGTATTTAAAGCTATCCTGGGAGGGCACCCATCGATAATGACACCTAAACCTTTACCGTGAGATTCTCCCCATGTCGTAGTCCTAAATAATTTTCCAAATGTATTGCCAGCCATATTTCCTCAGTTCAGGATATGCCAATTTTTCATCTTGAGCGGCCAAAACCAAAGGGGTCATTGCAAAACTTCCTTTGGCAGCCGCTTAACGGCGATATTACAGATTTCATGAATGCTCAACTGATCGGTTTGAATCGAACAATGCATGGCATTTTCATAATGGGGGTTTCTGATCAGCAGGGTCTCTTCAATTTCTTCAACCAGGCCTTTAGCGGTTAAGGCCGGCCTGTAGGTCTGAGTCTTTTCATCCGCAAGCAGCCGGTCCGTAATCGTTTTCGGTAATGCCTTCAGCCAGATAATCACCCCATTTTTTCGCATACACCTTACATTTTGCACATCCATAGCCACGCCACCGCCGGTGGCGACAACGTGCATATTTCGTTTGCAAATGTCAATCATAATAGCTTTTTCCCGGTTGCGAAAAGCCTGCCAACCATTTTCATCGACAAAATCGGTGATACTCATACCAAGCTGCGCCACCATTTCTGAGTCTGTATCTACAAAAGACCATTGAAGCATCTGCGCCAGCAATTTTCCCGCCGATGTTTTGCCCGTGGCGCGATATCCGATCAGAAAAATATTCATGGCAACCCAAAAACCATATCATCGGTCCTTCGGTGAAAGTGGTACGGCGGCTTTGTACACGATTGCCGCACCGCGTAATGTGTACCCGGGGACTGCGGCCGGGACAAGCACAGAGCACCCTTTCCTGAAGGACAGGATATCGTTTCGATCAATATCTGCCAATTCCGCTGCACCATCAACACATAGCAGTATTTCGACGCTTCTTTTGCCTGAACTCTGATAATTGGCTTCTCCTGTCACATGAATGGCTGAAAGAACGAATTCTTCGGCCGGGCAGGGATATGCTTTTTCAACATCGGAGACATCACGGGGCTCTATGATATTGATGTGTTTTTCTTCAAACCGCAGGATGTTCAATAACTCGGCCACGTCGATGTGTTTCGGGGTAAGTCCGCCCCGCAAGACATTATCGGAATTAGCCATTAATTCAATTCCAGTGCCCTGCAGATACGCATGCAGAACCCCGGCTTCGAGGAAAATGGCCTGCCCCGGCTCCAAACAAAATAAATTTAAAAGAATTGGCGAAAAAATGCCGATATCATCAGGATATTCTTCCGCAAGTTTGCGAATCCATTGAAAAGCCGAACCATCTTCAATTATTTGTTTATTCACATTTGACATGGCTTCGCAGATGACCTTTTGCCGTTGTTTGCCTTCAGTGGTCATCAGTTCGGAGAAAAAGCGTCTTAACCCCCCGGGGTTTTGATCACCTCGAAGCCCGGCTATTTGATCGCGAAATCCCCTGGGGCATATTCGTTCAAAAAAAGCCAAGATCTCGCTTATTTTACGAAAGCCGCAAAGAACCCAGAAAGGAGATAATGCGAAAATGCATTCGGGCTTATGGTTTGAATCCCGATAGTTTCGATGGCCGGCATCCAACGGAATACCTTGTTTGTTCTCGCGGGCAAAGCCTTCTTTTGCCTGCAGTAAATTCGGATGTGCTTGAATAGAAAGCGGTTTTGCAGCCGCTAAAACCTTGAATAAATAAGGCAGCCTGTTGTCATATTTCGAAGCCACATCTTTTCCCAGAATCTGCTGTGGGCGCCTTTCGATGAGGTCGGATAAGGGTATCCACTCATTTTCATAATTGACCATGGACGGCGCCTTCGGGTGTGCGCCCATCCATAATTCAGCCTGGGGTTTATTTGAAGGGTTTTTCCGCCCCAGCAGATTTGGTATGGCGTCCGCAGAACCCCAGGCATAATCCTGGACCGTGTTTTTCAAAGTCGCGATTTTTTGCATACATTTCCCCGCTAACCGTTTATGCTGCTTGCCATAAAAATGTTCCGATACAAGGATGTCGGCAAAAGTGATGGTAGCAAAAAAACACCCCCCAACCGGAACCTTTTTTTTGACAATCACCATAAAGGCGTAAGGCGGATTTGCTGCTGCTGTAAAATTTTTCGCTTGCTCAGCTAAATATCATATTTTGCCAATTATGCAAATTCAAGAAAACCGCGGCCTTTTTGAAGTCAGACCGTATTACAATGCTCAGGAAATGCGGGCTGATCCTGTTGGCGACGTCCCCTAAATAGTTGACTTCAAATGGTTTTTATACTATAAATATCAAACGCGTCATTTAGCAAAACAATACGTGCGTTTTAAAGCATGAGCATTGCGGCATCATTTGCGGGGCATACTTTAAATGTATCCGCCTAAAAGTCCTTCTTAAATCTATATCATGGTTATTGTTGAATCTGCGGGTATTTCAGACGTTGGCAAAAAGCGGAATCAAAATGAGGATTCCCTTTTTTTCGACAACAGCCTTGGGCTCTATATTGTGGCCGACGGCATGGGCGGGCATCAGGCCGGTGAGGTTGCCAGCAGGCTTGTCGTCGAGACAATGCGCGATTGTATCCATAAATTTCAGGAAAACGGGCATTCTGCGGAGCTTACCCATACCGATGAAACCCTTTCGATTGAAGCTAATCAATTGCTATCGAGCATCAGGCGTTCCAATGAAATCGTCCATAAAACCTCCCAAAGCAGCGAGTCCTATCGTGGCATGGGGTCAACGGTTTCCGCCGTCTATTTTACCGATAACACCCTTATCGCCGCAAATGTTGGGGACAGCCCGATATATTTAATCCGGAACCGCAAAATAAGACTGTTTTCAATGCTGCACACCGTTTTCGCCGAGCAAAGCGCACGGGATCCGGAATATGCGGACATGCTCGGAACTGAATTCAAGCATGTCCTGACCCGCGCTATGGGTGTCGATGAATCTGTTCAGGCCTATATTCACGAAATCCCCTTTTTTAAAAACGATATCATCGTCATCAGCTCTGACGGTTTAAGCGATAAAGCCGCCCCGGAAGAAATCCTTCAAATAGTTGAAAAAAATAGTTCCGGAAAAGCCTGCCAGCTACTTGTTGATCTGGCAAATGAGCGTGGCGGAGATGATAATATCACCATTATTGTCCTTAAGATCAAGAAAGCCCCGAAAACGCAACATAATTTGATGGGATTGATATTTGAGAAATTTAAGAAACTGTTTAAATTGCAACCACTGAAATAGAAGGTGACCGGATGCCGAGGCTAACGTTAAAATTCAAAGATAACCCCATTGCGCTATTCAATCTTGAAGAAGGACGGTCATTGACCATCGGCCGAAAAAACAACAATGATGTGGTCATCAATAACCTGGCGGTGTCCGGCCATCACGCTAAAATCGATTCCGTCGGCGATGGGTTTGTATTTATTGACCTTAAGAGCAAAAATGGTTCTTTTGTCAATGAGGAACTTGTCAGCTCTCATTGGCTCCGCAACGGCGATATAATCAGTATCGGCAAGCATGCCCTTGTATTCTCCTACAGTGAGGATGAATATCAGCCGGAAGACCAACAAAGTGAGATGGATAAAACCATGGTGATGGATACAAGCCAGTATCGAGCCATGATGGAAAAGAGTAAACCCAAAGCACCATCTCAGGCGGAGAAACCCCAAACCAAGGAACGTGGATTTTTAACCTATGTCGCCGGCGGTGAGGGCACCATAAAACTGAAAAGCAAGATAACAACAATCGGCAAAGATCCGTCCTGCGATATTATGGTGAAAGGTTTATTGATCGGTAAGACTGCGGCTACGATAAGCCGAACCACTGCAGGCTATGTCTTCAGTTATGTCGCTGGGCTAAACAAACCCCGCGTCAATGAACAAAAAATTTTTCATGAACCGATCAGCCTCAAAGACTCGGATATCATTGAAATCGGTTCAAAGAAACTTCAATTTTTTCTTAGAAAAATCAAAAATAAAGCCTAATTATTGAACCTTTCGGATTATCTGGCGATTCGTTGGCTGTGATGAAAATCGCATTCATCCACTATCATCTCAAAACCGGCGGTGTAACCAGCGTGTTGCGGCAACAGGTTGAATCACTGCCCAAGGATTTTGACATCCTTGTCATTTCAGGATCTCCCCCTCAAGCTGATTTCCCGGCGGATGTTTTCGTTATTCCAGAACTGGGATATACCCCGGCGGATCAGGAGCCTTTTGATTCCCAGGCTGTCGCCGAGCGAATAAATCAAGCTGTTCATCAAAAATTTGGTGCGGGTTGCGATATTTTACATGTTCACAACCCGACGCTTGCAAAAAATAAGCAGTTTCTGGAAATATTATCGGCGCTGCAAAAAAGAAATCTTAGATTGTTTTTGCAAATTCATGATTTTGCAGAAGATGGCCGCCCTTTTTCATATTCTGGCAAAAACTATTTATCGGACTGTCATTACGGCGTCATCAATTCCCGTGATTACAGGATTCTTCTAAAGGCGGGTTTGAAAACCCGTGGATTGCATCTGCTGCCCAACATGATCAATCCCATTTATGCGCAACCTCAAAGTGGGGGTGTCGCAGAATTCATATTATATCCGATACGCGCCATTCGGAGAAAAAATATCGGAGAGGCCATCCTTTTATCCCTTTTCTTTCCCCGCAGAGAGACTTTGGTCATAACCCTGCCGCCCAACAGCCCGGTGGATCTTCATAGTTATCGTGACTGGAAATCATTGGTAAGCGATCATCAGCTGAATGTCGCGTTTGATGCAGGAATGAAAAAAGACTTTACAATGCTTGTTCAATCCGCCAAATCCTTAGTTACCACAAGCATTACAGAAGGTTTCGGATTTTCCTACCTTGAACCTTGGGTTTACGATAAGTTTTTATGGGGAAGAAAACTCATTCACCTGTCCGACGATTTCAAAAAACATGGTGTTGATCTCGATCACCTTTACAGCCAATTTCTGGTGCCGCTGAAGTGGTTCAACCAAAAGTTTCTTAAAGAAAGATGGATCAACTGTGTTCAGACGGTTGGCCGTCTGTTTGAATTTCCCATATCCGATGAACATATTGAAAGATCTTTTGAATTCATCACCCGTGGCGGCAATATTGATTTCGGGCTGCTGGATGAGTGCTTTCAAAAACAAACTATTTTGCAGGTGAAATCAAAAAGCAAAAATGTCGAAACCCTAAAACGGCTGAATCCATTTCTCACCAATCCCGGCGAGATCGGCAATGCAGAGCACTTAATCGCCGCCAACAAAAATTCGGTGCTGGAAAACTTTAATGAAAATTCCTATCGCCAACGGCTTATCGATATTTATCATTCTGTAAAGCGACATCGGGTAATTCAGCACATCGATAAGAATATTCTCCTGTCTGAATTTGTAAATTTGAATGAATTCAGCCTTCTCAAATGGTGCGATTACATTGGATAAATTGGATAAAAAGGCACTGAAAAAATACCTGAAACCGATGTCACCCATTCCGACAGGCATGAACCCCGGAGGGAAACTGACAAATCCAATACAGTGCATCCTGTTCGATATTTACGGAACGCTGTTTATCAGCGGGTCCGGAGATATTGGAAGCGCCCGGGGAAAATCCCCTCAAAACCGCCGCCTCGAAAAATTGCTGGAATTTTACAGGGTCGATAAATCCCCGCAACAGCTTTTGCGCGAGCTTTACCGTGCCGTTGAAAAAACTCATGGTCAGTTAAGACAAAAACATGTAGATTTCCCGGAAGTCCAAATAGACCTCATATGGCAGGATATATTAAAATCGGTCGACCTGGATACTGCTCGAAAATTTGCCGTGGAGTTTGAGCTGATCGTTAACCCGGTTTACCCGATGCCGCATTTGGAAAAGGTTATCTCAGGTTTACGGAACCGCAATATCTTGATGGGCATTATTTCGAACGCCCAATTTTATACCGCTTATCTTTTTGTCTGGTTTTTGGGCGTCGATATGAACGATTTGGGATTTGATGCAAATCTCACTTTTTTTTCATATCAGTACCGGCATGCAAAACCGTCACTGTTGCTTTTCAATAAAGCCGCCGAAAAGCTTGCTCAAATGGGAATCGAAAAGAAGTCCGTACTTTATATCGGCAATGACATGCTTAACGATATTTATCCGGCATATACCATCGGGTTTCACACCGCCCTTTTTGCCGGTGATGCACGTTCACTGCGAATAAGAGAAGATGATGCCCGCTGCAAAGGTATTTCATCTGATCTGATCTTAACGGATTTGTTGCAACTGCTTGACTATATAAGTTAATGCGGTTATTCAGAAAGCTCAAGCAACCCGGTCGCTTGTAACGCAATCCAGCGTTAGACGGGAAATCAAATCCGAAATCCAAATATCGAAATCCGAAACAAGCACCAAATCCGAATGACCAAAATGGCAAATAAAAA
>Ga0209536_100000717_pt1 | contig 54588 bp, 57 predicted proteins | sample DeeMarSeWOR28_12_FD_187461 | JGI IMG/M metagenome (GOLD analysis project Ga0209536, IMG submission 187461) | Marine sediment microbial communities from White Oak River estuary, North Carolina - WOR-2-8_12 (SPAdes) (version 2) | ecosystem: Environmental > Aquatic > Marine > Intertidal zone >... | reverse complement strand
TTTCATTTTTTATCACCTATAATTTTATAATTTCAATATATATTTATGTCTCCCCATATATAAAGATTGTTGTACATTTCTTACATTTATTGACAACGCTCTATATATTATATTATTATATATTACTTTCATAATATAAAAGGATTTCCAATTTTTATTTTTTGCATATTTATTTTTAATATTTACTTTTTTTATAGGAAACAGACTATATATTAGCTTTTTCCCTATATCAAAAATATCAATTTTCATCTAATTTCACCAAATATATATTTGTGTTAATAATGAAATAAATATATTGATGTAATTTTAATCATGAATTATTCATTGTGGAAATTTTTATACCAAAATATTTTAAAAGTATAAAATTTAAACAAAATGATACAATATGTATCATTTTTATCATAATTATTATGTGTAAAATAATTTTATATGCTTATGATAATATAAATGTAAGAATATTTTTACTTTTTTAAACTAACCAGATATAGGCAAGTAATTAATAACAGTTAACAAAGTTATTGTATCGTATCAATATCTGATTCAACATCTTCAGATTTTTCTTCTTCCTTTTTCTTTGTGGTAACTCTCTCAGGGAAATGAGAAAGAATAACTATGTCACCTACAGAGTTGACCCATCTATATGGAACAGCAACATCAACTGTTCCTTCAACAATTGTAGGATTTGTATTGGTTAAAAGCAAGCTACTGACCTTTTTTTCATCCATATCAAGGAAAACATTTCTGACGTGCCCTACATATTTCCCCTCACGAGTATATACCGGTAATTTCAGAAAAGAAGTGACCTCCTCAGTGTTAACGTTTGTTTCTTTTTCAATCATGTAATCAAAATACAATTTCCTGTATTAAAATGTGATGGTAAAAGAAAGCGAAATCTTTTTTGGATAAACCAATATTTTGTATACATAATGAATGATGATAATGAAAAAAACAAAAGCAAAGAAATATTGAAGGAGCTTGAGTTATATAAGAAAAAAGATTTTTCTTTCTCAAGTGGACAAATTCTTGGTTCTATGTGTACACAACCACATACTATTGCAAAAGAAGCATATATGAAATTTATTGAAACTAATCTAGGAGATCCTGAGCTTTTCCCTGGTACAAGACAAATTGAATCTAAATATTTATCATTTATCTTTAAGCTATTAAATGCACCAAAAACAGCTGCTGGATTGATAGGAAGTGGTGGAACTGAATGTAATATTACAGCTATTTGGCTGGGTAAATCTTTAAGCAAGAAAAGGGAATTAATTATACCTAAAAGTGCTCATTTCTCATTTGATAAAATTGCTTCATTGATGGATGTAAAACTTGTAAATATCCCAATAGATAAGAACCATTGTATGAAAATATCTGAACTTAAAAAATCTATATCAAAAGATACAGCTGCAGTTGTCGGAATCGCAGGGACAACTGAATTAGGTAAAATAGATCCGATTCCAGAGATTAGCGAGTTATGTTATGATGAAAAAATTTTTTTACATATTGATGCAGCTTTTGGTGGATTTGTAATACCGTTTTTAAAAAAATTAGGTCATGATGTGCCTGATTTTGATTTTAAGTTAAAAGGTGTAATGAGTGTATCATTAGATGCTCACAAAATGGGTTATTCTACCATTCCTTTAGGAGTTTTGACGATAAGAAAAGAAAAATGGTTGGATAATATCAGTGTTAAAACTCCATATATTAGTATCAAAAAACAATCAGGTCTTCTTGCAACAAGATCAGGTGGTCCGGTAGCAGCAGCTTATGCTGTTTCAAAATTACTGGGAATGAAAGGTTATCAGAATCTTATAAAAAGATGTATGGATGTAACCAGATATACAATAGAAAAAATTGAAAATATACATCTAAATGTGGTTATAAAACCAACTATGAATGTTATTGGTATAAAATTAAAAAATCCTTCAAGAGTTGCTAAAAAATTATCACGGTACGGATGGAAGGTAAATAATATGGAAAGATTATCAGCAATTCGAATTGTTACAATGCCACATGTTACAAAAGAAATAATTGATGAATTTATTCCTGATTTAGAAAAAGTATGCAAGGAGGTTGGAGAATTATGACACTTGAGATTTTAAAGAAATCACTTTTAGAAGCCCCTGTTGTAAAAAAAGGGGATTATTTCTATGTAGTTCATCCAATAACTGATGGTGTACCAGAAATAAAACCTGAATTATTAAACGAAGTTGTTGATGATTTACAAAATCGTATAGAAAAATGTGGTAAAATTGATAAGATTGTTACAATAGAAGCAATGGGAATTCCTCTTGCAACAGCTCTATCATCCAATATGAATGTACCTTTTGTAATTATCAGAAAAAGATCATATGGACTGCCTGGTGAATTTAAAATTGAACAAAAAACCGGTTATTCAAAATCAAATCTTTTTATTAATGGGCTTAAAAAAGGACATAAAATTGTAATTGTTGATGATGTATTAAGTACGGGTGGAACGCTAAAGGCAATTATCATAGCTTTAAAAGAAATTGGTGTAGAAATTAAAGGTATTTTTATTGTTATAAACAAAGGAAATATAGCTAAAAAGTTTGAAGATGAGTTCAAAATAAATATTGAGACTATTGCAAATATCGAGGTTATTGATGAAAAGGTTAATATTAAAAAAATTTAGAGAAAGTATTTCATAGTAGTTTTATTATGTAGAGGTTGATTATTATGGCTGCAACAGTTCCCCAACATGCTCATTGTCATATGTGTGGAAAATCTATTCCGTTTGGAGAAACACTTTGCTCTGAGGAATGTAAAGAAAGATATCAACGATTGTTAAAAAGAAGAAAGATAATGGTATACCTAATGTATGGCATAATTGCAGCATTAATCGTTATTTTTGTTTTGTCAAGTGGATACTAAAATAAAAGCGAAGATTTAAATCAAGGTTTTAAATTTTTGAATTTGACATGGATTTAATTGCAGGACTAATAACACTTGGTTTTATATTGATACTTGGTTTTATTGGTAACTATATTTTTAATAAAACCCAGATACCAAGCATTGTATGGCTTTTATTATTTGGTCTTATCATTGGATCTTTCTTCAAAGTTCAAGAGTTTCAAAATCTATACCCTTCTTTACTTGATGATGTTTCTGGATTTATTGGAGCAATAGCAATAATTATAATTCTTTTTGATGGCGGGATAAACACTGATATTTATCAATTGTTTAAAGACGCTCCTCGCGGTTTGTTACTAACAATTACCAGTTTTTCATTTAGTTTTATTGCAACACTACTTATAGTGACAGGACTTGAATTTTTTGGAGTAATTGATCTAAATGGACATGGTTATATTATCGGTGGAGTGTTAGGTGCTATTATTGGAGGAACCAGCAGCCCAATTGTGATACCACTGGTAAATAGACTGAGAAATATCCATGATAATACAAAGATGGTTTCATCTATTGAAAGTATACTTACAGACCCCATATGCATAGTAATTGTATTTGCAATATACTATATGGTTTTTATAGAGCGTGACCTTAATTTATTAATTGGCATAGGAAATCTTGTAAAGACCTTTTCAGTAGGAATAGTACTTGGAGGAATATTAGGTCTTATCTGGCTTTTCATAATGAACAGATTTAGAAGAGAGCAATTTTCATATGTTATAACTCTAGCAATTATTTTTTTAGTTTATTCATTTACAGCAGTAATTGTAGGAACAAATGAAGGGGGTCAAGGAGCAGGAGCAATAGCTTGTCTTATGTTTGGTCTTGTTCTTGGAAATGGAAAAAAGATATTGAAAATGATCAATTATCAACACGAGGGATTTGAAATGGATAATGAGACCAAACAATTCCATGGTTTAACTTCTTTTGTAATTAGAACCTTCTTTTTTGTTTATCTTGGTATGATTGTTACTTTTAGATCTTTAAATTTCATTATATTCGGAATCGTTATTCTAATAATTTTACTAATTGTTAGATATCTAGCAATTTACATATCAACCTATAAAGGTTGCTTTGAAACAAATGACAAACAGGTATTAACAGTTATGATGCCCAGGGGTCTTGCAGCTGCAATTCTAGCAATAAGTTTCACCCCGCTCATACTTGGTGCGGGAACAAGTACTGCTCCTGGTTATAACCTAGCAGTTGAGATGCAGGGTTTATTTATGGATGTAGCATTTGTCGTAATCTTAGGAACTGCAATTATTACAACAATTGGTGTTTCAATAATTTGTCATTATGAAACGAAAAAAACAAAAGAATCAGAAAATGAAAAATAATAAAAAATTGTAACTCAAATTATATTTTTAAAAAAATTATTCAGCTAATTCTTCTTGAAGGTCTATTACCATTTCTGTAAGAACATCTTCAAAAACTTGGTGGCGATATTCTTTGATAGAGCCATTTGCCATATGAGCTCTTGCAACAAAATCTCTTCCATCTTTTATTATTTCAATGTGGCATACCGTCTCCATTGATTTTCCCGACCTAATCTGCAATCCCGAATTCATCAATTATATTTATATTTTTTGTGGACATTTGTAATAAATATATATTTTATATGATTCTACGACTTAATTCTAACCTTTTTTTATAATAAAGTTTCTTAGACTTAAGCAATAGATTTCCCCTTTTTTTATAAATAAACATAGGAAAACATTGATATAATAGTTAAAGATAGGGGGTGGGGATTATAAATGATTCTATGGTACTATTGCAATAGTTGTATGAAAGAGTTTAGCCATGTCTTTACAGGAGGAAATGATGCAAATCGTTGTAAATCCTGTCATTCTGATGATATTAAAAGACTTGTAAAAACGTATAAAATTAAAGGAATTAAACTTTAAATTCGTACAACTACCTACAACTACACAAAAACAACAAACCCCAATCCTATACTTTTTAACCTTTTTTTTATTTTTTTATAATAAATCAGAAAATATTTGAATCTAAAAACTTTATTGTAGACAAAGTTTAATGTGCATTTAAATATTATAGAAAAGGGGAGGTAAAATAATGGATATAGTAAGAAAACCTGCCGTATCTGGTCAATTTTATGATGGAGATAAAGATAATTTAAAAAAGAGGATCAAAGAAAGTTTTTTAGATGATAGAGGACCAATGTCCCTTCCAAAAATTGGACAAGGAAATAAAAAAATCAAGGGAATAGTAGTTCCTCATGCAGGATATATTTATTCAGGTGCAATAGCTGCACACTCTTACAATATTTTAGCAAACAATGATTTTGCAGACACATTTATAATTCTTGGGCCTAACCATTCAGGAATGGGTTCAGGTGTATCAGTTATGACAGAAGGATCATGGCTGACACCTTTAGGAACAGTCCCCATAAATGAAAAACTTTCACAAAAGTTATGGAAAGGTATTATAGATAAAGATGAAAATGCTCATATGTATGAACATAGTATAGAGGTACAATTACCTTTTTTGCAATTTACATCTGGTGATAAAAAATTTGATTTTGTACCTATCTGCATGGCTATGCAAGATTTTGATACATCTGCAGAAATAGGAAAAATTATTGCAGATGCAATAAACAAAACAGATAAAAAAATTGTAATTGTAGCAAGTACTGATTTCACTCATGCAGGATTTAATTATATGACCATGCCTCCAGAAGGCATGAGAGTTGATGAATATGCAAAAAAACAAGATAACCTTGCAATAGAACAGATTTTAAATTTGAATCCCGCTGGTCTAATAAAAACAGTCCATGAAAATAATATTTCAATGTGTGGTTATGGACCTGTTGCAGCTATGATTGTTGCATCAAAAATATTAGGTGCAAATAAAGCAGAATTGCTTAAATATGGTACATCATATGAAGTGCACCCTAGTAGCTCATGTGTAGGATACGGGGCAATAGCAGTATATTAGGAAGTATCAATAAATGAAAGAAAAAAAAGTTAAGGATATACAGATTAAAAAAGGAATGAATTCAAATGAACTAATAAAGCAGTATTACGAATCAGGTGGATTTACTGCAAAAAAAGTAGCTCAAGGTGTTGATATCCTTGAAAATATGATTAAGGAAAAGAACTGTGTAAAATTTTTATCATTTCCAGCATGTATCATTTCAACAGGGACCCGTGGTGTGATTACTGAACTGATGAAAAGAAAATACTTTGATGCAATAGTTACAACCTCAGGAACTCTAGATCATGATCTAGCAAGAATTTGGAAAAACTACTACCATGGATCCTTCATGGTTGATGATAAAGAGCTTTATAACAAAGGAATTAATAGACTTGGAAATATATTCATTCCAAACGAATGTTACGGTAAAATTCTTGAAGAAAAAATGCAGCCCATCCTTAAAGAACTAGGTGAAATAAAACAAAAATGGTCAACAAGGGATCTCATCTGGGAATTTGGAAAAAAACTAGAAAAAGAAAAGAACTGCAAAGAATCAATTACTTACTGGGCATGGAAAAATAAAATACCGATATATGTTCCTGGTATCACAGATGGAGCATTTGGCTCACAGATTTGGATGTATTATCAGAACCATAGGGATTTTACTATAGATTTATTCAAGGATGAACAAGACCTCTCAGACACAATTTTTAATGCAAAAAAAAGTGGTGCATTGATTTTAGGTGGAGGTATCTCAAAGCACCATACCCTCTGGTGGAATCTGTTTAAGGGAGGACTTGATCATGCTGTTTATATAACAACAGCTGTGGAATATGATGGAAGTCTTTCTGGTGCTCAAACACGTGAGGCAATATCTTGGGGCAAAATAAAAGAAAAGGCAGATTATGTAACAATTGATGGAGATGCAACTGTAATATTGCCATTAATGATCAGCGCACTTTTTGAAAGATTATTGCCAAAATAAAGCTTTCATAGAAGTTTTAATAAACATTGGTAATTCAGGTGGTTTTTTTCCTTCATATAAATCAAGTGTTGATTTTACAATCACATTTACAGTTTCATTAAAAAACCATCTGCCATAATCGGCATCAGCTCTCGCTGGACTACCAATATAACCATCCTTTAAACCAAGTTGTTTAAATGTTTTGCCAAGAACTCTTGGTGAGTTCATATCTCTATAAATATTTTGCAGGTTTTTATATGATTCATCAACAAGATAGGGATATTGATATTTCATAAGAGAAGTTTCACGGAAACCAGCATGTACCTCTTTTTTTGTATCAAATCCCAGCTTTGGTTCACGTTTCTCAACTTCCTTATTATAGTGATACGGACCCCATGGTTCAATTATTTTCATATTGAATTCTGATTCTAATTTTTTCATAGCAGAATATATTCCTTTGAGATGACCTATTGCCATATGATATGTACATATTACCATAAATTTAAAACCATGATTTCCAAGAGAAGAACCAAAACCATAAACAATATCACGAACAACTTTTCCACTAACAGAAACACTTCCTGGAAAATCAGTATTGAATTTACAATATCCAACTGGAACTGCAGGAAGTAAAACAAAATTAAAACCTGGCTTTTTTTTATTTAGGATTTTTATTGCCTCATTAGCTGCATCTCTGATTGTCAATAAATCAGTTCCAACTGGGAGATGAGGGCCATGTTCTTCAAGAGGACTTATTGGTAAAAAAACAATTGTTTTATTCTTATCCAATTCTTCAATTTGTTTCCAAGTTAGCTCCTCAAATTTGATTATTTTGTTATCAGTTTTATCTTGATTTTTATTATTCAAGTTATTACCTCACAACCATCTTTGGTAAGAATTACGGTATGTTCTTTCTGGGTAACAATTCCTTTATTTGATTCCACAAGCTGAGGATATTGTTTTATGATACCAAAAAAGGCAAGTTTCCTTAAAAATGTATCATGACTTGGAAATATTTTTTCAAACCATCTTTGAGCAAAAGGAAGTGTCTTAAATTGATTTTTAATCCTACTTGACATAATTTTGATGTTTTTGTCTCTGATTAATCTTTGATTATAGGATTTTTTACATAAATAAATACTGCTTCCTGCGCCAGATATAACATGCCCTGCACCATTTGTTGCAAATGGTTCAATTGCTAATACATCTCCAACCGTGGGTTTATTATTTCTGTTAATACTTGGAACACTTGGAACAGACATACCTGCATGAATAACATATCTTTCCATACTATGTCCTGTTAGATTATCAATTGGTTTGTAACCATAAGACACAATTGTTTCTTTTACCTTTTTTCCGATTTCCATAAGATCAATACCTGGTTTTATTAGATTAATAGCTGCTTCCAATCCTTTACTAGATGCCTCAATCATATCATTGTAACTATTAGTATCTACCTCAACTGTAATTGCAGTATCAGCAATATACCCCTCGATATGTGTACCAATATCTAGTTTAACTACATCTCCTGTTTTAAAAACCGATGTATCATCATTTCTAGGTGTATAGTGTGCAGCAATTTCATTAATAGAAATATTTACAGGAAAACCAAGGCCTGCCCCATTATCAAGTATTTTTGATTCAATTTTATTTGCAACCTCTAATAAACTTACTCCGGCTTTAACTAGATTTGATCCATAATCTCTGGCTTCAGCTGCAATTTTTCCGGCCAGCTTGTATTTTTCATATATCAAATCATCCATATCAAATCTCATCCAGGATACTTTTTTTAGATATCGCTCCTTCTCTAAGTATCTTAATTTGTTTTCCAGTCACATCAATAATTGTGGATGGTTGTCCAAACAACTTTCCAACATCTATATACATACCGATATCACTGTCTTTAAACTGCATCCTTATATCACTTATAATACCTGGTGTTTTTAGACCATGAATATTTGCACTTGTCGCAGTAACCGGTCCAAAATTGGATAACAGCTTTAATGTTATATCACAATCAGGTATCCTAACTGCTATTTTTGAAATTCCACCGGTAATAATATCAGGAACACAACTCTTCTTTTTTAAAATTAAGGTTAATTTACCAGGTAGAAAGGACTTTACAATATGTCTGATTTTTTCATTAGTATAAGCAATTTTTTCAAGTTCAGAAAAATCCGAAACAGCAACTGATAAAGGCATATCCAAAGGTCTTTTTTTTATTTCAAAAATCCTCCTAACTGCATTTTTATTGTAAATATCAGCACCTAGGCCATACAAAGTATCAGTAGGATAAACGATGATTTTACCGTTTTTTAATGCTTCAACTGCTTCAGATAAATTAAAATTATCCATATCTACTTATCTTCTTTCTTAATTAAATCACCAAGCGTCAAACGGTTACTATAATGAGATCCTGTTGATACAGGAGTAACGCTTGATACCTCTTCAACGAGACGAATATTCAATTCCTTTTCAAGTTTTGAAACGACTTTATCTGAAGGTCTAAGATCACCATTCTCTATTTTTGCAATTGTTACAGTTCTTTCACCAATTTTAAAACCTAGTTGTTCACGTGTTAAACCCTTTTTTTTCCTTGCGTCTTTTATTAATTCATTCCACCCTGAAACAAGTTCTTTGTCCATGTCTTTATAAACATCTTTTACTTTTGGTCTTTTTATTCTACTTAAAACAGGACTTTGAGAACTTGTTGAAACCTGACTGCTTGATTTAACACCAGTTCCGTATTTCATACATCCAGGGCAAAGCATCATACGGACACCATCAACTATTGCAACTCTGCAATCACATTCTCTACCGCAAAGTTCACATTGCATGTTTTCTCATCCCTTATAATAAGATAAATAGACTAAATTAAACCAGCTTTTTGTAAAGCCATTAAATCTTCAGTGCTTAATTTTTCTCCACGCTTAAATTTCTCAAAGATTTCATTTGCCTCTTTCTGAGCATGAGTTGCTTCAACTGCTTTTTTGGCTTTACGTTTCTTTTCCTGAGTTGAAGATATATTTCTCTCCAAATCGTGTATCTTATCAACACATTCGATAAATTCCTTATGAACAGAATCAGCTTCAATCTTAGTTAGCACAATATTTTCTTGAATAGTATTTACTTTTTTAACTAAGTTATCAAGCTGTCTAATAAGGTCCATCATTCCTTCATGTTCTTCTTGAGCACGTGTAGCTAATTTTTCTACAAGATCATGCTGTTTTTCTGCTTTTTGTTTAATTATTTTCTCTTCTTCAATAGCTTTTTTAAGTTTTGGATCTTTATTTAATTTATTTTCTGCCTCTTTGATCTTTGCATGAATCCCAGAGATTACTTCAATAATTTTTTTCTCCTTCTGGGGAGACATAGGTTGGGTCATCTGTTCATTTTCTAGTGATCTTAGTTGTTTTCTAAGTTCATTTAGATTTGTTCCTGAAGAAGATGCTCGCTCTTTTTCTAGCCTTTCAATTTTTTTCTTAATGTCACTAAAACTTTTGTTTAGTTTATTTCTCTGTTCTTTTGCATGCTTTACTCTTTCATTCAGTTCATCTCTTTTTTTCTTATGCTCTGAGATTTTATTTCTCATATCACGAACTGTTGAATTCAATGAGTCGCGGTCATCGGCAAGCTGTTTTGATTTTGAATGCAATTGATTTCTTTTATCTTTTAACTCATTTGCCTTTTTCTGAAAATCCTCTTTATATTGCATTAAATTCTCTATTGATTCGTCCATTATAAACCCCGAAGGATATTAGCCTATACTATTAGGTAAAATATAAGTTATTTATTAAGTATTTGGAAGAATAAAAGAAAATATACAATATTTTATGCTTTTGAACTCTGACGAAACATTATTGCTCCGTCAAGAAGGACTGCTATTATCCCTGTAATAAAGATCATATCAAAAACAACAGCACCACCAATAATTGCTGGTGTTACTTTATCAACTGAATAACTTAGTAGTTGTGATATTCTTAAAAAATCAGCACCTATTAATACACCAATAGTTCCTGAAATATATGCTAGTGGGGCTGCTTTTTTAAAGTTTTTACGCAGTAAAATTACAGATGCAATACTTGCAAAAAATGCAGGAAGTAACCAAAAAGGAAAAGATGCAACAATTCCTTTATCAGGTTCTGGATGGGAAACAAGATAAGCAATTATAGTTACAACCAAAGTTCCTAACGCAATGTACTTTAAGGGAATTTTCTTCTTAAAAATTAAATATATGCTTAATAAAATAGGTATTATTGCACCACCTAAATTAATCCCAACTCTCCAATTATCACTAGAAAATAGATAGATATTTGAAATATTTATACCAAGAATATGTATTTCATAACTGAAAAGAAATGAAACAAAAACAATTATTATTGCCTCAAGGGATGTAAATCCCATATAGTTAAAGGCTTTCGTCAGCATCAGATATATTATATATATTATAATTAATGGAATAAGAATATATAATATCCATAAACCAATCTGAGTTAAATTCCATGCAACCAACATTTTGAGCTAAATGATATTGATATCATTTATAAACCTTCTTTATATTTCCGTTGGCATTAGTGAATTAATATGGACTCATTTCTCAAACAAGAATGCGATTTAAAATTCTTTCATGAAAATGGTTATATCAGGAAGAAATGCTCATCTTGCGGAGCTCATTACTGGACTTTAGATAAAAATTCAAATGTTTGCGGTGATCAACCTTGTGTAAAATTTAGCTTTATTGGTAACCCTCTTGGTAAAAAACCTCTATCTTTATCAGAAGTAAGAGAAAGTTTTTTATCTTTTTTTGAAAAAAATGGACATGTAAGAATTACATATCCTGAAACCGGCGAGCGTTGTCCAGTTGTTGCCAGATGGCGCTCTGATATTTATCTAACTATTGCATCAATTGCAGATTTTCAACCTCATGTTACCTCTGGAGAGGTTCCACCTCCAGCCAATCCCTTGGTGATTTCACAACCATGTATAAGACTCAATGATTTAGAAGAAGTTGGTGTAAGTGGTCGTCATTTAACTACTTTTGAGATGATGGGACATCATGCATTTAATAAGAACATTGATGAAATATACTTCAAAGAGGAAACTGTAAGACTCTGCGATGAATATTTTGTAAACAAAATCGGAATTCCAAGAAATAAAATCAATTACAAAGAGGAGCTTTGGTTTGGAGGGGGAAATGCTGGTCCATGTCTGGAAGTAATTGCCGCAGGTCTTGAGATAGCAACTTTAGTTTTTATGAATATGAAGGAAGATGAAAAAGGCGACTTTGAAATAGATGGAAAAAAATATTCTCAAAATCCCTTGAATATCGTCGATACCGGCTATGGCCTAGAAAGAATAGCATGGATTACACAGGGTACTGATACCGTTTATGATACAGCCACCTCTGAAATGGTAAATTGGTTAAAAAAACACTGTAATAACAAATCAGATTTGGTAAGTATTTATTCGCTTGCAGACCATACCAAATGTCTTGCTTTTATGCTTGGTGATGGGATTGTTCCTTCAAATGTTAAAGCTGGTTATTTATCAAGACTTATTATTAGAAGATCGCTTAGATTTTTGGAAAAAATTAAGTTGAATAAATCCTTAAAAACACTTGTTGAATTGCAGCTAGATTTCCTTGAAAAAGATTTTCCTTCTTTAAAAATGAGAGAGAAACAAATTGGCGAAATTTTAGATATTGAAACAAAAAAATATAAAGATACTCTCTTAAAAGGCGAAGGTCTAGTAAAACGGATTTTGAAAAACAAAAAAAATATCGATGAAAATGAGCTCATTACTTTGTATGATACCCATGGAATGCCACCTGATATTGTAAAAAATATTGCTAAAAGTCAGAATGTAACTATAAAAATTCCTGAGAATTTTGAATCCATGGTTGCAGAATTACATACCCATGAAACATTGGAAAAAGAAGAACAAGAAACCATATTTAATCTTCCAGCTTCTGATCAACTCTATTATATAGATCATTATACAAAAGAGTTTGATGCAAATGTAATATGGAAAAATAAGACAGCCAATGGAACTGAAATAATACTTAGCAAAACTGCATTTTATCCTGAGGGTGGAGGACAACCAGCAGATAAGGGATTTATATTAAAAAATGGAACAAAGTTTTCTGTTAAAAATGTAATAAAAAAAGGCAATTCAATAGTCCATATTATAGATGGAGATTTAGATAAAAACGATAAAGTACATGGTGAAATTGATTGGGAACACAGATATACATTAATGAAACACCATACTGGAACACACGTTGTAAATGGAGCACTGAGAAAATTACTTGGTGAACATATTTGGCAGGCAGGTTCCCAACTTGGATTAAATGATGCACGTTTTGACTTCTCGCATTACAAATCAATTTCTGATAAAGAGGTTAAAGAAATAGAAAATCTGGCAAATAATTTTATTAAACAAGCAATTCCTGTTGAAAAAAAAGTCATGGATAGAAACTCTGCAGAAAAGACATTTGGTTTTAGATTATATCAAGGTGGAGTTCCGCCAGGTAATAAAATCAGGGTGTTAAATATACCAGGAATTGATGTTGAAGCATGCGGTGGAACACATCTAAACAACATAAGTGAAGTTGAAAAAATTAGGATAATAAAATCAGAAAGAATACAAGATGGTGTAAATCGAATAATTTTTGCAGCCGGAAAAATGGTTGATGCTTATCAAGAAGAAGAAAACGAAACTTATAAACAGATTATAAAAATAATCAGTCCATATTATAAAATACAAAGAAAAGAAAATGCTTCTGAACAATTAAGAGAAGTTTCAAAAATATTTTCTGTACCAATTGACCAACTAGATAAAACATTATTACGATTCATAAAAGAATCCGAAATAAAAAATATAAAAAATGCAGAAAATCTAATAGAAGCAAGTAAACATCTTTTTGATGAATGGAAAATAGCTCAAAAGGATAAAAAGAAAGTTCCACAAGATGAGATTAATAACATAATTAATCAAGCTGTGACTATCCCAGGAAAAAATATTAAGATTGTAACTGGAATTACTAAATCAGACGGGACTGCAACTGCAGGCAGCATAGTAAAAAAAGACAACTTTGTGGTTCATATTTTTGATGGGAAAAAACTAGTTTCTATGGCTTCTGATAATGTAGAAATCGATCTTAGGGAAATTGCACCTGAAATTGGAAAAATCCTTGGTGGTAGTGGAGGTGGAAGACCTAAGATGACACAATGCGGTGGTCCTAATAAAAACAAAATTAACGAAGCCTTAGAACTTGCAAAGCAACTTACTAAAAAGATTTTAGAAAAATAATAGTTTTTTAAATTTAGATTTTAAATACAACATTAACAACTGTAACTATTACTATTGTTGCAATACACATGAATATGACAAACCATGGAGGTATTCTTAATGAGGTTTTTTCCTCTGCATCAAAATATCTAATAAGTCCTGCAGCAGAATGAAATCCTTCACCTTTTTTTTGTTTAGCCATATCTAATCACCAATAATTTTAATACAACCACATGTGAATATAATATTTTAGCTTTACTGTTAAAAAATAATAGGTTATTAAGTAAAAATTAAAAAAGAGGATATTGGGGATATATTTAATTTGGAGTATATTCTCCCCAGATGTTAGGAACAGGTCCCACAAAACTCATTATTCTACCAATGAAATAATGCTCATTGAAAAATATAAATCCTACAATTGGTAGTTTATATTCATCCATTCCCTGAATTCTACCAAATAATATGTAATAATTTGATATAAACCACATTGAACCAATTTGTTCTTTGTCTAGATTATAAATATTGCCAAATACCCTTTTATATCTACCAGTCTTATAAACACCTGCAATATAAGCATGTGTATCAAATGCCCATGAGTCGTTTTCATCTTTGTACACATACCCAATCCCACCTACAAAAGTTCCATCGTATTCATCAGGATTAGGTGTCTGGATGGTTTCAATTGATTTTGGAAAATTTATTTGTTCTTCCAATACTTGAATAGCAGTCATTGTTGGAGTTGAAATAAGAATTGTCGCAATAACAATTATTAACCACATTTTTTTCATTTTTAAAAACCTCCAAATTGATATTCATAATTATCTATTTATACATTTACTAAGTTTTGTTATAAAATAAAAATATTCGTTTAATAATCTTATTATTTTACATTTTATACCAAATCTTAAATATTGAATTTATATACGTAAGTTTTGGGTGTAAATATATGAAAGAAATTGAAGCACTCATTGATAAAGCACAAAAATTCAAGGATAGCGGACTTACAGAACATGAAATAGCTGAGGAGCTTAATGTATCAAAAGAAACTGCAGGTTGGCTTTTAAGCAAAGGAAAACAGAAAAAACCATCTGGGGATGTAAAAATAGGTTGGAGATCTATTGGTGTATATCCATCAAGAATTGGGTTTATCTCAGATGCTTTATGTGATATAATTCTTGAGGATTGTGAAGAAGTCGATACAATAGTAGGTGTTGCTCTAAATGGAATTCCATATGCTACATTCATTGCAGATAAATTAGGTTATGAGATGTCTATATTTAGACCACATCATCAGAAGTCTGGGGCTTTTTCATCAAATTATGCTAGTGTAAATGGAAAGAATGTTGTAATAGTTGATGATGTAGTTGGAACTGGAGTTACCTTTAAAAGTGCAATAAAAGCAATAAAAGCTGAAAAAGGTAAACCTACGTTATGCTTAGCAATTTTGAATAAAAGAGCTCAGAACAGCATTGATGGTATACCACTCCGTTCTCTTATAAGAGCAAGAGTAATTTAATACTTTATTTTACTAGAGGAATATAATGCATTGGGCTGATGTTTTAGCTGATGAGTTAATCAAGGAAGATAAAAAACATGTTCTAGCTACAGGTATCACTCCCTCAGGTCCAATTCATATTGGTAATATGCGGGAGATTTTAACAACAGATGCAGTTTTTAGATGTTTACTTGATAAAGGTGTTAAAGGAGAACTCATCTATGTAGCAGATGATTTTGATCCTCTAAGAAAGGTTTATCCTTATCTTTCAAAATCTTATGAAAAATATGTTGGTATGCCTATTTCTGATATCCCTTGCCCCTGTGGAAAGCATAAAAGTTATGCTGACCATTTTTTAATTTCTTTTTTAAATTCACTTAAGGAAATTGGCGTTAAACCTAAAATTTATAGAGCTAATGAAATGTATAAGAAAGGGGAATTCAACAATGCTATACAAATAGCACTTGATAATACTGAAAAAATCAAAGATATTATACAAAAAATATCAAAAAGAGAGTTACCTAAGGATTGGATACCCTTTAACATTAGATGCGAAAAATGTAAAAAATTAACTACTGCAAAGGCAGTTTTATATGATTACCCTATAGTTGAATACAGATGCGACTGTGGTTATGAAGGAGAAGTAGATATAAGAAAAGGTGGCGTTGGAAAACTTCCTTGGAGAGTTGATTGGCCAGCAAGATGGAAAATGTTTGGAATAACATTTGAACCATTTGGAAAAGATCTAGGTACAACTGGAGGAGCAAGAGATACTGGTGTAAAAATTGTTGAAGAAATATATGGTTATCCAGCACCAAAATATACAGTTTATGAGTTTATAATGCTAAAGGGAAAAGGAGCAATGCACAGCTCAAAGGGAACAGCATTAAGTGCTGAAGAAATGCTGAAAATGACTCCTCCGGAGGTGTTAAGATTTTTACTTATGAATAATCAACCCAGCAAACATTTAGTATTTGATTCAGGTCTTGGTTTGCTTAATTTGGTTGATGAATATGATAAGGAAGAGAGAGTGTATTTTGGAAAAGAAGAAGCAATTAAAGGCATGAAAGACCTGAAAAAAGTCTACGAGCTATCACAACCATATGATATTTCCAAAAAAATTCCACTTCAACTTCCTTATAGGCATCTTGTCACCCTTGTTCAAATTGAAAAAAAATGGAGCGATATTAAAAAAATACTTCTTCGAACAAATCAAATACCAAAGGACCTTAGTCCGGAAGATGACAAACATTTAAAGCAAAGAGCAGAGCATGTAAAATATTGGTTAGATAATTTTGCACCTGACATTGTAAAATTTGAGGTTAAAAGAAAGATGCCGAAAATAAATATCTCTGTAGCACAAAAAAAATTTCTCTCATCACTTTTAAAAAACATTACAAAAAAAACTTGGGATGCAGAAAATATCCATAATTCAATTTATGACTCTACAGAAGAAGTAAAAATTCCAATAAAAACAGGTTTTAATACAATTTATCAAATAATTCTTGGGCAGGAAAAAGGACCACGTGCTGGATATTTTTTATCAAATTTGGACAAAGATTTTGTTTTAGAAAGAATCAAGGAAGCTGTTAAATAGGGCAATTTAACTTAAGACTCTGTTTATGAAGTTCTATATTGAAACTTATGGTTGTACTGCAAACAAAAGTGATGCTAGTTTAATAAAGGGCATTTTAAAGCAAGTTAATCACGAAATTGTTAAGGATATTAAAAAAGCAGATTCAATTATTCTAATAACATGTACAGTTATCGGAACAACTGAGCAAAAAATGCTATCACGCATGAGAGTTTTTAAAAAAAATAATAAAACAACTATTATAGCTGGATGCATGGCATCTATTCAAAAAGACTTAATAAAAGAAATTCTACCAGATGCTTTGGTCCTACCGCCAAAATACTCATATCAGATTTTGGATATAATAAATAATAAAAATTCTTTTATTGAAAAAGATAAAACACTTTTTCCTAAGTCATATGAAGATATAATTGCACCAATATCAATTGCTGAAGGTTGTTTATTTTCTTGTTCTTACTGCATTACATCATCTGCAAGAGGAAAATTAATAAGTTATAAAAAAGAGGAAATAGGCCAGGATATCTGTCAAGCTATAAGACAGGGATGTAGAGAAATACAGCTCACAGCACAAGATACAAGTTCATATGGGCTTGATATTGGTAGTGATCTTGGTAAACTTCTCAGATATGTTTGTAAAATTAATGGGGAATATAAAATTCGCGTTGGAATGATGAATCCATATACTGCAAATAAAAACATTGATTCTATTATTAATGGTTTTAATAATTCAAAAATTTACAAATTTTTACACCTACCTGTTCAATCAGGGGATAACGAAATATTAAAAAAAATGAATAGAAAGTACAATGTTGTAAATTTTATAGAAATAATAAAAAAATTTAAAGCAAGATTTCATGATATTACATTATCAACCGATGTAATAGTTGGATTTCCAACTGAAACAGATGAACAGTTCCAACACACAATTGATCTGTTAAAAAAAATAAAACCTGATATTACAAATATTACACGATATTCAGCAAGACCTTTTACAAAAGCAAAATCAATGAATGGACGTATTAAAACAGAAATTGTAAAACAGCGATCAAAAATATTAACAGAGTTATGCAAAGAAATCTCATTTAAAAAAAATATAAAGTATATAGGAAAAAAATATAACATACTTGTAACTGAAAAAGGAAAAAACAAAACTTTTGTTGGAAGAACTAATTCCTATAAACCTGTTGTATTAAAAGAAAAGGTAAAAATTGGAGATTTTTTTGAAATAAAAATAAATGATGCAACAGCCACGTATTTAGTCGGAAGTATTATATAGATTAATAATATTTGATGGTTTGTGGAAGGGATGATTAGAGTCGCTATAAACGGTTTTGGGAGAATAGGACGAAACGTTCTAAGAGCCGCATTAGGACACTCTCAATATGGAAATAAATTTGAAATAATTGCTATAAATGATCTTGGTAATACCGAGATACTTGCTCATCTTTTAAAATATGATTCTATCTATGGAAAATTTAACGGTGGAATAGAAGTTAAAGACGGTGGAATAGAAGTTAATGGTAGGTTTATAAAGTTCTTTTCTCAAGTAAATCCCTCTAAACTACCATGGAAAGAATTAGATATCGATGTAACAGTCGAGTCAACTGGAATTTTCCGGGCTAGAGAGGGAGCTTCACAACATCTAACTGCAGGAGCTAAAAAAGTAATAATTACAGCTCCAGCAAAAGACCCAGATATCACGGTTGTATTAGGTGTAAATGAACATCTTTATGATGCCAATGCTCATAATATAATATCAAATGCATCTTGCACAACCAATAGTCTGGCTCCACCAGTAAAAGTATTAAATGACACTTTTGGGATCGAACAAGGATTCATGACCACTATTCATTCATATACAGGTGATCAGCGTATCCTTGATTTCCCACATAAAGATTTAAGGCGTGCACGTGCAGCCGCTGTATCAATCATCCCGACCACCACAGGTGCTGCAAAGGCAGTTACCCTTGTCATACCTGAATTAAAAGGAAGACTGGACGGAATTGCTGTAAGAGTCCCTACACCAGATGGGTCATTAACTGATTTTACCTGTATTTTAAAAAGAGAGGTTTCAAAAGAAGAGGTAAATAATGCACTTAGGGACGCCTCACAAGGTTATCTTAGAGGTATTATGCAATATTCTGAAGAGCCTTTAGTATCAGTTGACATCGTTGGTAATCCACATTCTGCAATTATCGATGGTTTGAGTACAAATGTAAATGGTGAAAGAGGAAATCTTCTTAAGATACTCTCATGGTATGATAATGAGTGGGGATATTCTTGCAGGGTTGTTGATTTAATAAATTATATTTTTTTAAATCAATCCAAACCGATAAGTGAACTTGAAATTACAAGAACTACATAAAATCAAAAATAATTCCTTTTTTAAATAAGATTTTTGAATATGTTTATATAAACTTTTTTGATATCGATTTTTGAGGAGTTTTTACTTATGAAAGAATATAACACTTTAGATGATTTTAATTTAGATAATAAAACAGTTTTATTAAGGGTAGATTTTAATATGCCCCTTGATAAAAAAACCTTAGATATCCTTGATACGACCCGAATTGAAAGAGCACTTCCTACAATAAAAGAACTAATTAAAAAAAATGCAAAAACAGTAATTATTGCTCATCAGGGAAGACAAGGAAGTTGGGATTTTATAAATCTTGAAAAACATGCAAAAGCCTTGAGTAAACTGCTTAATAAAAATGTAAAATTTGTTGATGATATTTTTGGAGATATAGCAAAAAACGCAATTAAAAATATGCAAAAAGGAGAGATATTACTACTTGACAATGTAAGAAAATTTAATGGGGAAACAGAAAAAAAATCAGCTGAAGAGCATGCCCAATCTGAACTAATTCAGAATCTATATCCACTTGCTGATATTTTTGTAAACGATGCTTTTGCAGCAGCTCACAGACCTCAATGTTCACTAATTGGTTTTACTGCAGTTTTGCCTTCATGTGCAGGAAGATTATTGGAAAAAGAGTTATCAACACTTGAAGAAATTATTGAAAAACCTGAAAAACCATCTGTTTTTTTATTTGGTGGTGCAAAATTTTCAGATGTAATTGTAACAATTGAACGATTACTTGACAATAAAACTGCAGATAAAATACTACTGACAGGTCTTCCAGCAAATGCTTTTTTAAAATCAGAAGGAATTAATTTAGGTGATAAAAACGAGGAAATGCTTGCAAAAGAGGGAACACCTGAAAATTATAATGAAATTAAAAAACTGTTAGCAAAATATAAAGACAATATATATCTTCCACTTGATTTTGCACAACAACAAAATACAGATCGAACTGAAATAGATGTTACTGAACTGCCTACAAATTTCAATCTTTTTGATATTGGTGAAAAATCTATAGAGAAATTTAAAAATATATTATCTGATGCAAAGACTGTTTTCTTATCTGGTCCTTGTGGTGTTTTTGAAAATCCAGCTTTTATGAAAGGGACAAAAGAAATTTTCACTTTTGTAGCAAATTCAAAAGTGTTTTCAATAGTTGGAGGCGGTCATACAGTTGCAGCAGTCGAACAATTAGGACTTGATAAAAAAATAACTCATATAAGTACTGGTGGTGGATCACTAGAAAAATTCATGATGGGTGAAAAATTACCTGTTGTTGAAGCATTGAAAAAAGCAAAGGATAAAAGTTTTTAAGTTTTATTTAAAGACAACTGTCAAATACTTATTTTATTTACATATTTTCAATTAGGGGCTGGTAGATCAGTGGAAGATCGCCACCTTCGCAAGGTGGAGGCCACGGGTTCAAATCCCGTCCAGTCCATAGATAGCAAAAAAGAAATAAAATTAAAACATTTTATTACTATTTTCAGCATTCAAAATCAATATCCTGCATAATAGAGGCACAAGATACACACACTTCTCCAATCATCTCATCTTCAGTATGCTCTTCACCACAGATAGGACAAAAGGGCATTATATCAACCTTTACCTCAATAATATAAAGAATAAGAATAGGAAACCTGGATTTGTCACTGTTATTTTAGGTGAATTATCTGCCCATACTTCAATAGTAATTATAATCCTACCAAATCCTAAAATTAAACTTGAAGATATTGTAGTCTCGTTATCTGGCATTAATGGTTTTGGTAAGACACCTTTAGTAATCTTTCCTAAAAGAACGAATCCATCTTCAAATGATATCCTCCATTGGACGTTAAATGCAGTATTATTACAAATATTTTTTATAATACCTGTAAATCTAAACAATCCTCCTAAAAAATAAATTGATAAATTTGTCATACCATAAGGTTCTATCAAAGGATATCTATCTTCATTATCTCCACCGGGAATAGGGTAGGGTGTATCTCCTATACCATCATCATTGCTATCGATTCCATCGTAGTCATCACAGTAGTTCCCACCACTTGGATAACCATTATCCCAAGAATTATTACATTTATCAAAACAACTACTATTTATGAAATTGTTGTGATAAATGATATTGTTGTTGACGTAAGGACCTATAAATATTCCATAATTGTTATTTAAAATGTTATTACCCATAATGTTGTTATTGCTACAGGGACCATACCAACTTTCCATGAATATACCATAGTTAGTGTTAGAAATTGTGTTACCTGTAACATTATTGTATAGAGAACTTGAGAGAGATATACCAGAATGTTTACACGCTATTGTATTACTCTGTATAATATTATTGTTGCAGGGAAAGTAAATATGACCAGATATTACTATGCCACTTCCATTGGATGATGAGATATTATTGCCAATGATTATGTTATCGTTGCTAATTCCCCCTCCATATATACCACCTTTTTTACAATAGATATTGTTTCCAGTAATAATGTTGATGTTACCCTCACTAAAACTTATACCATAACCTTTACCTGAGAAGGTGTTACCAGTAATATTATTTCTTCCACCATCAAGGATTATACCTAAACCGTTGTCCGAGAAATTGTTATTCCTTATCCTACAGTAATTTGTTTTATAGATTTGTATTCCAGTATCTGTATTGGATAAATCAAGATTTTCTATTATAATATTATTGCAGTTAAAAAGAATAATTTGCCCAGCCTCATAATCTATAACTTTATTTGATACATCTTCAAGATATACAAGAGGTTTACCATTTACTGTATTGTTATAGATTGTATTATGCGAAGAACTCCCACGAAGACCATCATTTATAAATGAATTGCTCGATATGGTATTATCAGTTTTTACAAGTCTTACACCTTGCCCCTTGTTTGAAATAATAATATTATTATCCACGATATTTCCAAATCCGCCTAATATTATGCCATCATCGCCATTATATGAGATATTGTTGTAAATAATAGTATTATTAACGGTTTCAATTGAACACATATATATACCATAATTTTTGTTTGAAGTTATTGTATTATTAGAAAAGGTGTTATATTTGTTTAGCTCAGAAAGTTCTATGCCAGAAATTTTATTTGAGGAGATTAAGTTTCCGGTAATGATGTTATAGGTGCATTCTTCAAGCCATATACCATGATGGTTGTTAAATATAATATTATCTGAGATGGTAGAGTACTTTGAATTAATATAAATTCCTGAATCTCCGACCCATGTACCATTTCTTATAGTAAAACCGCTAATATTTACCCCTTCAGCAGAAATGTAAATAACATCTCCAGAACCACAACCGTCAATAATTGTTGTAATTTTATCCTCCCCAATTATGCAAATTGATTTATCCACTTCAAGATTCTCATTATATGGAGAACTATTACTATAAACAAATACAGTATCTTCTATACTTGCATCGTTAATAGCATCTTGAATAGTTGTATAATTATTTGGTCCACTTCCACCAACATACAAGTTATTGCTCCTATTAGATTTAATAACAGGATTATTTTGTATCTGAATATCATTATTACTATATGCAGAATTAATAGGAACAAGTAACAAAATAGATACGAAAAAACCTGCTATAAATATTTTCTTATTCAAGATATTATCCTCCCTTAAACAATTATTAATCAGATACAGGGTATATAAATCTTTAATATTAAATGGCGATATATATACAATTAGTGATTTAAATTAAAAATTACCGGATTAAAAATCTGATAAAAACAACTTCCAAATCCATTTTTACTACCAGTTATACAAACATTTATATTTAAATATTATATAATCTTACTATATTAAAACGGGAGGTAGAAGAAATATGAAAAAGAAAGCATTAGTAATTTTTGTATGTATATTGTTTATAGGCGCTGTTGTTTTACCAGTTCAAGGAACAAAAGACATTAAAAATGAGGAAGACAAAAACGATTTTATAACACCAAATAAAAATGAAGCAACTCCAATTGAATTAAACCTTGATAAATTAAATCTTATTCCTGCATTTAGTTCAGAATCACGTTTTCCCCCTGAATATGAGTTTGTTAAATACCCGACTACAATATTGACTTCATATTATGATTATATGCCTGGTAGCTATGCAAGTCACCCTATTCGTATTCAGACTGATAACGGTGATGGACATTATCTTACATTTTTTGGACAAGAAAGCAATACTGCTAATCGTAGGCAATATTGGGCATATATAGATTCAGCCTGTAATATCCAAGACTGGGGGCTAATCAGCTCTTATGATACTAGGCAAGGATATGGCAGTATTGGTATTCATCCTGCAACTGGTGATTGTATAGCATCTTGGCATGAAAATCAGGATGGTGGACTCTATGAAACAGCACTAACTTATGATGACTTTGATGCAGGAGAAATACCTGATGCCTGGAAATATCCATTAACAATTCCAGCTGGTCCTGATGATTTAGAGTATATCTGGCCATATATTTTTGTTGGACCATCTCCTTCAGGTGATGGTTATGTTCGTATTTATCAGGTCGCAAATGACTATACAAACCTTCCATCCGGTAATCCTTGTGAAGATGTTCGAATAAAATATATTGATGTGCAAGATGTAAATGGTATTGACCTAAGTGGTTTGCTTAACAATGGAAACTGGAATACAGTAACTGTTTTTACCAATTGGCGTGATAAATCATGTCGTCCAACCCAATCTTTTGCAATAGATTACAATACTCCTGGAAGGGTTGCATTTATTGGTTATGCAGCTTGGGTTGAAGGCGATCTTGGAGGAATGCCAGTTGATGAAGGAGCCTTTGTCTGGGAATCATATGATTATGGTGTAACTTGGAATACTGCTAACCTGCATTCTGATGGTCCTGGAAATGCCTTATACTATGTGGAGAACATCCCTGAATTTGCAGGTGCTCCTGATGAACTTGAAGTAACAGTTGGCGGAGGACATAATACTGCATTGTTTGACGCTGCTGGTAACTTGCATTGGACATATTTACAACAATATGGTTATACCGATACATCTGGAAGTTATTATTTCCCATATTTTATGCCACAAGCAGAAATGGTATGGGATGGAAGCAGCTTTTCATTCCACGAAGTACCTGAACTACCAGGAATAGACCCATTATCCGGCCATACTGTCCCATGGGATGAGAACAATAACTATACAACAATTGGATGGAGTACTTATCCATCTGCAGGGACATCAGCAGTTTTCCATGAAAATATGCAGAAACAAGCAATAAATACAGATAAAAATTGGTTAGTTCAAGTATGGACAGATGGAACTTATCATCAGCTAGGGAAAGATGGTGATCCAAGCTATCTAGAATATGAAGAACATCCTCTTATTTACCTCTCTGTGTCAATTGATAATGGAGCAACATGGTTTGATCCAATTATGCTCACTGATATTAATAGTGATAAGTATGATTTCTCTGAGCAAATAACAGTTTACCCATATGTTTGTGATCAAATAATTGACCTTGGAGATGATTGGGGACAGATTTTCATGTACTACATGGATGATACTACATTTGGATCAAAAGTACACGGTACAGGTTTAGATCCTACTGGTGACATAGTCTATACATCTATTAAAATTAAGTTTAAGGAAGTTACTAACGATCCACCAACTACACCTGTTATAAGTGGACCAACTTCAGGTAAACCAGGAACTTCATATAAATTCACATTCAACTCAGTTGATCCTGATGGCAATGATGTATTTTACTACATTAAATGGGACGATGGCAATGTCGATATTTGGGATGGTCCTCATGCTTCTGGTACAGATTTAGAAATTTCTCATACCTATAATAAGGAAGGTACATTTACTATAGAAGCAAAAGCAAAAGATACTTATGATACCGAGAGCGATTGGGGTCAGTTTACAGTTAAAATGCCAAGGACAAAACCAATAAAAACATCATTTTACTGGATAGAATCTATCTTACAAAATCATCCAAACATGTTTCCATTACTGCGATTAATACTACAAAGGTTAACAATATAAAAATTACAAACCTTTCTTTTTTTTCTTTTTTTATATTTCTTAGGTAATTATTTTTTCAAATCTTTTAATGTGCTTAATGTGTTTTTCCAATCGATTATTTCTCTACATTTACCACAGTAACCGTTATACATCTCAAAATCAATTTTATGCATCTTTTTGCTACAATACTTGCATTTATATTTTATATCCAAGGTTTCTTGCTCCTAGAATTCTTCAATTTTTAAAATCAATATTTATTTTTGGTAAATATATTTGTATTTAAAATTGTTAGTTAAAATTGGTTAAAATTTTTATCCATGAAAAATGTTAAATAGAAACTTAATATCTCACAGATTCGCTGAAATATGAAAAAAAAGTTGTTAATATTTATTGACACCATGAAACCTATGAAAGATGGTGTCTCAATGTTTTTAGAAAACACCCTTCAGCTTTTAGTAAATGATTATGAAGTAACAATTATTGCCCCTCGTTATAGTGATGAAATCTATGAAAATGCTAAATTAATTACATTTCCTTTGTATAAATCAATAGGTACTGATTATGGCTTTTCAAAGTATAATAGAAGGATAATAAAAAATGAAGTAAAGAAATGTGATATAATATTTAATCATGAATCATTATCACCCTTTGCTTCATCTTTTTTTGGGCTTTTATATGCAAGAAAATATAATAAACCATTTTTTACCTATGTACACTCTGTAGATTTTGAATTATATACAGAATTAATAAAAATACCTGTTATAGTTAAAAAAGTTGAAAAGCTATTTCTTAGAATTTATGCAAGATGGTTTTTAAGTAGGGAAACAGCTACAATTGTATCTTTTCCAACGATAGAGAAAATACTTAGGTATATAAAAGTAAGAGGGAAATTTGAAACTGTAACAATAGGTATTTCAGATATTTTTCACCCTGGACAAAGCAAATTTTCCTATAAGGATAAAACAGTCATTGGATATGTAGGTAGAATTAGTAGAGAGAAAGGTTTAGATGTATTGCTGGACACTTTTTTAAAATTAAATAAAAAATATGAAAACCTATATTTGTTAATTGTTGGTGACGGACCATTAAAAGATATTTTTTCTGGTAAAAAAAATGTAAAAGTAACAGGTTTTATTAGCCATGAAGAAACTTCAGAATATTTTCGAGCAATAGATATCTTTGTTTTACCTAGTTTAACAGAAGCAAATTCACTTTCTACTCTTGAAGCATTAAAATCAGGTGTATGCTGTGTAAATACCGATGTGGGTGCTATAAAAGATTACATAAAAAATGGTTCAAATGGATTTTTTTATTACACAAAAGATGAACTATACAATCTTTTAGAAAAATTAATCAAAGATAAAAAATTAAGAAAAAAAATTGGAAAAAATGCAAGTGAAAGTGTTAGAGATTTTACGTGGGAAAATACAGTAAAAAATCTAAAGAAAGTATTTGAAAAATACAAATAATAAAAAAATGTATATGATGTAAAATGTATGAAAAACAAAAACCAACTATAACTGATGCATTTGTATCATTTACAAATCATTTGAAATTAATTGATTTATATAGCTTTTTCAAAAGTAATTTCAATTCATATGTTGCAATTATTTGTTATCATCGTATTGGAAACATAAACGATAGATGGGCAATTGATACAACTGATATATCTGACTTTGAAAAGGAAATGAGATTTCTTTCAAAAACCCATAAAATTTTTTCCCTTGAAAAATTAGCCAAGATCATTAATGAAAAAAAAGTTTTACCAAAAAAAGGAGCAGTTGTTACCTTTGATGATGGATATAAGGACAACTATACACAAGCATTTCCAGTTCTTAAGAGATATAATATCCCTGCTACAGTCTTTCTTACGACAAGTTATATCGGAACAGGCAATCTCTTTTGGTGGGACAAACTTGATTATATCTTAAGCAATACAAAACAAAAAAGATTTGACCTTGGTGATTTTGGAGATATTTACCCACCATCAGATAAAAATAAATTAAAAAAACATGATGAAATTTCAATTAGATTTACAAAAATTCCTGAAGATCAGAAAATTAATCTTATCGACAAACTCGTAGAAATATCAGATGTAGACATTCCAAAAAACCTTGGTAAAGATATTATCATGTCATGGGATGAAGTTAAGGAGATGAATGAAGAAGGAATTAGTTTTGGTGCTCATACTGTTACTCATCCAATATTGACAAAAATACCACTTGAGCAAGCAAAAAATGAAATAATTAGTTCAAAAAAAGATATTGAAAATAGGATTGATAAACCAGTTACAACTTTTAGTTATCCAAATGGACTATCTGATGATTTTAATAACGATATAAAAAATATAATTAAAGAAAATGGTTTTGTCTGTGCTACGACAATTATTCCAAAAATGACAGATAAAAACTCGGATTTGTTTGAACTAGGAAGAATTCCTCCAGGTAAAAACTTCAATTCATTTAAGTTCTGTTTATCAGGGTTATATAAAGGATAACCTCTTAGAGGTTATAATTTAAAATCGATTAAAATTTTTAGAATTTCTTTTTTAATTTTAAATCTTTAATTACATCTTTTAATCTTTCATCTTCTGATTTTGAATCAATATGACCTAATTTTGTATATTTTGGTTTTCTTTTCGCAAGTTCTGAATCATCTATAAATATCTCGGTTAATACCCTTCCATCAATATCGTTTGGAATGGTAATATCAAAAATATGTAAAATCGTTGGTGCCAAATCATATATCTTTGCATTGATTTTTTTTCCTTTTTTTATATCTGGTCCAAATGCACAAAATATACCCTGGCTTCTATGAGAACCAGATTTATTTTCAAAAGGAATAGTTTTTGAAAATACTTCTCCTTTCAAGGTCGAAGATTGAACATTACATTGATGGTCATTTATTTTAAATAAAATATCAGGAGCCTGTTTTGATTTATCTCCAATGTACACTTCCTCACGTCTAAAAATATCTATTTTCAATCCATATGTTTTTTCTAATTTTTTTAGCTCATTAATGATTTCTTCTCTGAAATTTTTATAGTCTTTCACAAAGTCCATTATGTGTAAGGCCCCATATGCTGCAGAGGAAAAGCCTGGGATAACTTTTGATCCTGAAATATCAACTTCTGGTGGAAAGGGATATCCAATGTTTAATTTCTTTGTTAAAAAACTAAGTTTAAGTTTGTCATTAATTAAAAGTTTTTTTAAGGGGGTTTTATTGATTTTTTTAAATATTTTGTTTAATAAATTATCAAGTGAGTTTATAGATTCATTTCTTGGATTTATCTTTAGATAATTTTTTTCAACCAACCATTTACTTAAATTAAAATTTTCTTTAAGCAGGCCAAATCCATGATCAGATACAATAAAAACATTTATATCCTTCAAATCTTCCAAAATCTCTCCAAATTTTTTATCTAACTTTTCAAAAACACTGATAAAGGTTTGGTGATACTCAGAGTTATCATCTGTCCAGTCCCACCACATTACATGTTGTAAAAAATCTGAAGCAGAGGATACATGCATAAATAGATTCCAATCCTCCTTGATTAAATATTTAATCACTTTGAATTGCTTATCTATAAAAACATGAAGGTCTCTTACAAATTTTTCCTTATCTGAATATTTTGGTAAATTCCAATCAACTGATGTAACATATCCACCTGAAATGTCATTTAGCTTTTTTTCTAAATTTGTAGGATATACTATTCCTGCATTAATTGGTGTGCCCATACCTCCAACCATTACTCCATTTATTTTATAAAATGGATAGAGCAATGGATGATTCAAAAGATAAGTTTTGTATCCTTCTTTGTTTAAAATATCCCAGTATGTATTGTTTTTCCTAAAATCAAAACTGCTAAGAACCTTTATTGAAAACTCATCTCCTTTTTTTGATAAAAAGTCAAAAACACCAGTTTTACCAGGATTTTTTCCAGTGGCCATTGATAGCCATGCTGGACCAGTTGATGGTGGAAAAGTACTTTCAAAATTTCCATAAATACCATTTTTTACAATATTTGCAAAAGTTGGCAATTTACCTGTTTTAATAAGAGGAATTAATACTTTCCAAGTTGCCCCGTCTAAACCAAGGATAAAGAGTTTTTTTATTTTTCACAACCTCCCAATGCCCTTTAATTTTTTAATTGACTTTTTTATTATTTCTTCTTCTGTTCCATCAGCTTTTGCAAATTTTATATTCCTTTTGTAAAAATCAGAGTTTTCTTCAAATATTTCTTTTAAAACCTTACCGTCGATATCACTTGGAATTGATACATCAAAAATATGTAATATTGTTGGTGCTAAATCATATATGTCAATATTTATTTTTTCACCTTTTTTTATTCCTTTTCCAGATATAAGGTAAAGACCATTAATTGAGTTGTTTCCCTTCCATATACTCTTTCTAAAAAGAATGTCCATTCCAATTCCGCCTTTATTATGATATTCATCAGAATCAAGTGCGATCAATTCAGGAGCAATGTTTGCATATTTACCAGAATAGATATCTTCTCTTCTATATACCTTTTCTATTGGATTTTTACCTGTTTCAGGATCTTTAAAAGATTCTAATTTGTTAATTATTTCAACTTTTAATCTATTCTTTTCATTTTCAGTTAATATTGTATTATTGAAGTAAATAGGACCTTGTGCAGAACCTACAACTTTTGATTTTTTCCAGTTGACCTTCTGAAAAATTGCTTTTCCTTCGGTTTCACCAAAAAATCCTCTTTTATTTGGAATAAGCTTAGTAAAAGATTGAAATATTTTAAATTTCATTATAAAATCAATAAGATTTATTTTTTCCAGTGCATTTAAAAACCTATTTAAGCCAATTATTACTAAAAATTCACCAAAGCTTTTTTTACGAAACAAATAACCCTCTTTCTCAAACCAGGCATTTATAAAAAATTGTTTTTTCATTTTGCTAGTTCCATGATCTGAATGAATGATAATATACTGAAATTTATCTTTTAATAATCCTATATAACTATCAACTATTTTCCATGCTTTTTTAGTTGGCTCAGCATTATAAAAAAAATGCTGCAATGGACCATTTATTGTAAATGTACAAACTTGTAGAAAATCTGTTTTGTTTTTCTCATAAAGAATCTCTGAAATTTTAAAATTCGATTCTATTTGCTTTAAACTAATATCTATGACCTTCTGTTTGTTTTCTTCATTTATTTGTATTAATTTGTCAAAAAAATTGGGAAAATACCCATATTTTTCTTTCACATCTTTTTCTATTGATTTTGGATAGGTAAAATCCTCTTCTCCTGCATCTGGACCTCCTGATATAATAAAACCATTGACTTTTTTTGGAGGATAAGTAGTCGGCATTCCAATTATACCAGTTGTAATGCCATTATCATTTAGATAATCCCATATTTCTTTTGAATCAAATGAGCGTGAATCTGGTATTATTGATTTTTTATTTTTTATATCTAAATATTCCCACCAAAAAACCCCAAGTTTTCCAGGGTTTTTTCCAGTAGAATAACATTTCCATGCTGGAAAAGTTATTGGGGGAATACAACTTTTCATATCCCCCCAGACTCCATTTTGCTTAAGATTTTGAATATTAGGAAGTTCACCAGCTTCCATCATATCATTTATTAGAGGCCAACAAGCTCCATCTATTCCAATTACCAGCATATTTATTTTGTTCATTTTAATGAGTGCCAATATAACTTTAGTGTTTTTTTAACTTTTATATTATTTATTATGAAAAAATCCTGGAAAAATTTAAACCCCCAACCTAAAAGGTACTTTTTTTAATTTAAATAAATATTTTATACGTTTTTAATTAATCGATACATCTTACTACTTAAATTAAAAGTAGTAGAATATTGGAGGATAAATGTATAGATATCAATATAGTTACATCCAAATTTCTTTTTTAAACGATAATTATAGTCACCCTGATCATTTGGTGTACTTCCAAAAGATACTTTTTCATAATCCATTTTTGAAGCTTTAATAATAGCATCCCAATACAAATAAAAAGGTGGATGGTATTTGTTTGGTAAACTCCTATTTAATGAAAGATATCTTAGATACATTATTTTTTTATGAGGAAATAGAAAAGCTAGCAGTCCGCCAGCAATAATTTCATCTTTAAATAATAAAGTAATTCTCATATCAGAAGATGAACATGTGTTTAATAAATTTTCAAAATGAGAAAAAGGATGAAAAGGAGCTTTTATAAATTTTAAGTTTTCTTTATAATAATTGTAAAAAATTTCCAAATCTTTTTTTGTATTTATTTCCCTTAATTTAAATCCGTCATTATCAAATCTCTTTATATATTTTCTTTGATTGTCCTTTCTTGAAAAAATTTCATTCCATATCTTATCTGGATTATTTTCTCTAATATTAACCTCCATATTACCTTCAATTGGATAGGATAGATTTTTATAATTATTAAAAATTTTTTCGCATTTCTTGTTATTTGTATGAACTATATTAAAAGATAATTTATTATTTTTTATAATATTTTGAGTTTTATCTAAGATTAGTTTAATAATAGATTCATTAAAATGTGCCTCTTCTATTAATAGATAATTATAATCTGATCTAGGTAATAATTCAAGACCTTTGAATCCTTTAATTGTTATCTCAAAAAAAGGGCATATTGCTATTATTTTTTCTTTATAACGTATAAGAAAACAATGTTGTTTAAATCCAAATGATCTCTCAATAATATTCTTCCATTTTATTGTATGATAAAAGCTACCGTCGTTAAAATATTCAACAAACGTATCCCATTCTTTCTCATTATCAGAAGTTAAATCTTCAATTAGATAATCTGTCAACCTATTACCTCTTCATTTTATATCTTGAATATTTATTTTTTAGTATTAAAATTTTCTAAATAATATTCGGTATGACATATAGCATCCTACTATTTATATAAAAGTAAATTTGTATTATAATCCTTAAAATTTAATAAAATAAATTTATTAACAATTTATTGTCTTAGATATTATCCTTTAATGTTTTATCAAATAGTTTGCTGTTTATGCAAGAATAATTTTTAATTATAAGTTTAATTGATAATATCTTTTTATTAATAATTATCATAAACTTTATTATTAAAAGAAAAATAGCTATAATAAGTTTTAATAGTTTTAATAACAAAAAGTGAATTTGGAAAATAATATATAAGGCATAAATCATATTTATCCAACATAAGGATAATAATATAAAAATTTGGTAATAATATGGATTTGAAAGGAAAGGTAGTTTTGATATCAGGTGCCTCAGGTGGCATGGGTGAGGCAATAGCTAAACAGTTAGGAAAAGAAGGATGCAATTTATCAATTTTAGCAAGAAGAGAAGATAAATTAAAAAAAATTGCACAAGAGATTAGTAAAAACAAAATTAGTTGTATATACAAGAAATGCGATGTTACTAATAAAAAAGATGTAGAAGATGCAGTAAAATATACATATAAGGAATTTAAGAGAATAGATATTGCATTTTTAAATGCAGGAGTTTTAATTCCAAATCCAATTGAAACTATGGATGGCAATATTATAATTAATACGATGAAAACAAACTTTTTTGGAGATATATATTTTTTAGAAAGTTTATTTCCAATAATGAAAAAACAAAAATCATCAATGATTGTTGCAACATCTACTCTACCAGATAAAAGAGGAATAGCAGGCTGGGGAGCTTATGGGGCTAGTAAGGCTGCAATTAGTCTGTTTATGGAAAGTATAAGAGCCGAAGCAAAACAGAAGTACAATATTGATATTTTAACAGTAAAACCCGGATCAGTAAAAACACCAATGATAGAAAACTATCATAGACCTGGATCTATTTCTCCAGAGAAAGCTGCAGAAATAATTATTAGTGGTGTAAAGAAAAGTAAAAAAATTATTCAATTCCCATTTTCACAGGTTCTATTAACCAGGATTGGTGATTTATTTCCAACTTCTGCTTATGATGCTGTTCCTGTACATATGCAGAAAGGTGATGGTTATCCAGTAATTGAAGAAAAATAAACACAAATATATTTATATTAATCCTCAATCAAGAAAAGCTGAAAATTGTTAACTTAGGTTGATATTACATGGTAAATCCCTTATTAAATCCTATAAACTCAATATCAATTTTGAGAAATGTTATTTTCAATCCTGAGAGAATTTATAGGTTAGATTCTGTTCATATGCAGAAATATCGAGATAAAGCTTTTAAAAAAATTGTGAAGTATGCATATACCGTTCCATTATATCATGAAAGATACAAAAAAGCAGGGATTCATCCCAGAGATATAAAGGGAATAAATGATATTATCAAAATCCCTATGGTATCTAAAAATGATATGCGGGAAAACTTCCCGGATAAAATATTACCATATAACTGTAATAAAAACAAGAAACATGTTATATGTACTGGCGGAACAACTGGTAAGTCAATATCAATTTATACTGATTTTATTACTATGAGTTTGGGCCAAATAACAATTATTAGAGATTTAAAACAATTTGATTTAAATTGGAAAAAAATTAAAATAGCACATGTTGGTAATCTTAATCCCTGCAGAGTTGATCTTGTATCAGAACAACACTTTGATAGATATGTAAATCCAATATTTCTTAAAGATAAACGATTAAATATTGATGTCAGTAAACCAACAAAGGAACTTATCGATATTCTGGATAAATACAATCCAGATGTTATTTTGTCATATCCTGCAATTTTTCAACATTTAGCTTTTTTAAAAAGGAAAGGATATGGAAATAATATTCATCCAACTGTTTTATATTCTGCAGGATCAATCCTTGATGAATATACAAGAAAATACGCTCAAGATGCTTTTGGATGTCCTTTATTAAATACCTATCAATCTGTGGAAGCGCATGGTGTTATAGCAACTGAGTGTATTCATGGAAACTGGCATGTTAATTGGGATTTTTATAATATAGAAACAATGGATGACTATGGAAATATTGTTGCACCAGGTAAAAGAGGGCAATTAATAATAACACGTATGTGGGGTAAAGGAACTCCAATTGTTAGATACACAGGCATGGAGGATTGGGTTACAATCATTCCAAACTATAAATGTAAATGTGGTTTGACAACTCCCATCATCAAAGGTGGAGTTGAAGGAAGAATGAGGGCAAATGTTGTTTTACCAAGTGGTAAAATATTTCCTCCAGGAGCATTTTGTTTTGTTGAACCTGTTCTGACCAAATATAAGAGTTTTAAAGTCAAACAATATCAGATTAGACAAAACAAGTTAGATGAAATTGAAATACTACTTGTTATTGACAATGATTTAAGAGATATTGGAGTATCTGTTGATATTATTAAAAAGGAAATAAAAGAAAATTATGAAAAAAAGGTAGGTCCTGAGGTTGCTGTATATATTAAAGAAGTTGATGAAATTAAAAATGAGGAAAATTCTAGAAAACCTGCACCAATTGTTGTAACAAAGGTAAAACTAAAAGAAGGATTTGATATTTTAAATAAGTAAAGAGTATTTTAAAAAAAAATGCATTAATTTAAAAACATATTACCGATATACTGTTGTTGTTATTACTAATATATTATTAATATTTGATGAGATGATGGAATGAAAAAAATCATGGTTGTAGATAATGAACCTGATATTGTTGATCTGACAAGAACCGTCCTTGAATTAGGTGGATATAATGTTGTAACTGCAAATAGTGGTGAAGAATGCTTACGGTTACTTGAAAAAGAGAAGGTGGATTTGGTTCTTCTGGATATTATGATGCCTGGTATGAGTGGATGGGACGTCTTTAACAGAATCAATAATAAGAAATCCAATATCAAGGTTGCATTCATGAGTGTTCTAGAGATATCTGATAAAAGAAAACAAGTTCTTTTAGAAGAGGGTCTTGCAGATTATATTATGAAACCCTTTGATAAGGAAACATTACTAAATAGAGTAGATAAAATTTTAGAAGAGACTGAGTAATATGAGCAAAAAAATTATGGTAGTTGATGATGAACCTGATATCTTAACTACAGTTGGCCAAATGCTTGAAATGAGCGGCTTTGAAGTAATTCGAGCAGCAAGTGGTAAAGAATGTATTAAAAAATTAACACAATCATCTGCAAATCCGGATCTAATTGTACTTGATATTATGATGCCTGAGGTTAGTGGATGGGATGTTGCAGCTAAGATAAAAGAAAATCCCAGATGGAACAAAATCCCAATAGTGTTTTTAACTGCAAAAGGTGATGTTATGAGCATAGGAATGGGCGGCATGACCTCTGAAGATTACATCGTTAAACCTTTTGACATAAAAGACCTCATTGAAAGAGTAAAAAAGATATTGGAAAATTACTGAAAAAAATTTAATTTTACGTCAATAAACGATTTTTTAGTCGACAGTTATATATATTTGAATCTACAGATATAATATCATGGATAAAAAATATAAGATAACACAAGGGCAAATAAAACTAATTCAAAGTAAATGGAATTGTGATAAATGTAAAAACATTAATTACTATCTTTGCAATTGTGGAAATAAAATATGCACCTCATGTGGTTTTGTGCATAAAGGACCTTATCCCTGCTATATATTAATCCATCATTGAACTTATCAAACTGTTTCTCCAGTTTCATTTTTAATTATTAATCTAAATGCTATTTTTAAAAATAAATGATATGAAATTTTATTAAATAAAAATTTTAATTAAATGTCATAAGAAAAGTAATAGTTACAGAAAAATTTATATGTAGAATTTGATTACAGCTAAATTCTCAAATTTTTAAATAAAAATTGAGAGATAAAAAATTTATAGATGATTGTTAACAATTGTCTAAGAGAAACAATTATATATGTCAAATGTCACAAATAATAAAATAATAAAACTGGTGAATTATGATTAATAAAAAAATCTATTCCATCTTTAAACAGGGAAGTAAAACTATGTTTTACAGCAGTTTGTTCTTTCCTAAAAAGATTAGAAACGATGTGTTTGTTCTATATGGATTTGTTAGAACTGCAGATGACCTTGTTGATTCAATGACACAAGACAAAATAGGATTTTACAAATTCAAGGAAAAATATGAACAAGCTCAAAGCGGGATTACAACAGATGATATTGTGATTGACTCGTTTGTTGAGCTTGAAAATAGAAAAAAGTTTGATCCAAGTTGGACAAAAGCATTTCTTGATTCAATGGAGATGGATTTAACAAAAAAAACATATAATACTCTTGATGAGACACTTGAATATGTATATGGTGCTGCTGAGGTCATGGGCCTTTATATGGTAAATGTACTTGGTATGGACAAGAAGGCTTACCATTGTTCAAGATACCTCGGAAGAGCATTACAATGTATCAATGCTATAAGAGATATTGCTGAAGACCTTGAACTAGGTAGGTCATACATACCTATTTCAGATCTAGAGAGACATGGATTGGAAAGTCTTGACTATGAATACACAAAACAGCATCCAAAAAATTTCTCTGAATTTATAAAAGGTCAGATTTCGAGATACTGTTTTTGGCAAGAAATGGCTGAAAGAGGATATTGTTACGTTCCAAAAAGATATCTTATCTGTGTAAAAACTGTTTCAGATATGTATAATTGGACTGCAGAACAAATAATAAAAAATCCTTTTATTGTATATGACTGGAAAGTTAAACCATGGATTACAAAAATTATCACAACTGTTCTTACAAATATTATAGATCCTACTCCAAGAAAATCTTCATTTTTACCTTATTCTGTACCATTGGAGTCATATAAAACTCCAATATAAATTTTAAAAAAACAGGTTAATTCACAGAATTGATTTTATATATCCGCCGTCAACCTGAATTACAGTCCCTGTTAAGTAACTTGCTTGTTTTGAAGCAAGAAACACTATAAGATTTGCGATTTCCTCTGGTTGTGCAAGTCGTTTCACAGGTATCTGCCTGGCCCATTCTTCTATTACTGCATGAGAGCTGATCCCTCTATTATCTGCTACTGATTGAGCTAACTCTTCAACTCTCTTTGTCAATGTCCAACCTGGACATACTGCATTTACAAGAATACCACTTTCTGCAAGTTCATTTGATAAGCTCTTTGATAGACCAAGAATTCCTGCTCTTATGGCATTTGAAAAAGTGAGTCTTTCTTCAGGTTGTTTTGCAGCAAATGAGGTCATATTAATAATTCTTCCCCATTTCTGCCTTTTCATATAAGGAATTACCTCAAAACAACAGTTAAGAGTGGACATCAACAATAAATCAATTGCATCTTGCCAATCTTTCTCAGTTGTCTCTGAAAAAAGTTGAGGAGGAACGCCTCCAGAGTTGTTTACTAATATGTCAACATTTCCAAATGTCTGAACGGTTCTATTCACCAGATTTTGTATATCTTTTTTATTTTTTAAATCAACCTGTACTTCTAAAATATCTGTAATATTTGAATTCTCAAATTCTCTTACCGTTTCAAGAAGTTTTTCTTTATTTCTTGCACAAATTACTATTTTTGCTCCTTCTTTTGCTAAACCAAATGCAATTGCCTTTCCAATACCTTGACTTGAGCCTGTAACAATTGCTACACGATCTTTTATTCCTAGATTCAAAATCAACACCACTATTCAATTCTAAACTTTCATTATTTAGAAAAATGTAACTATTTATTAAGATATTGTTACTTTTTGACTTTTTATAGATAATAAATTTTAAGTAGTTTTGATTATTAATATCCCTAAACAAATGAGGTATACTTCTGACAGAAAGCTCTATAATAACTCACGGTGGATTTCATCCAGATTATAAAGAAGAAATTAAATATTTTAAGGAAGGTAAGGTTTACTCAGTTCAAATTGAATCTAATCTTTCTTGTCAGCAAGGTTGTCTTTATTGTTATGCTGGTTCAACGAATCCTCCAATAAAGGAACTGGCAAAAGAAGACATATTATCAATTATAGATTCATCTGCCCATATGAAAATTCGTGCAATTGACTGGCTTGGGGGAGATCCTCTTTTACGATCGGACTGGTATGAATTAATGAAATACGCTCTTGACAAGGGATTAAAAAATAATATTTGGACAAGTGGACTGCCTTTGGAAAATCTTGAAACAGCTAGAAAAGCTGTTGAAGTTACAGAAAAAGGATTTATCTCAGTTCATCTAGATTCATTGGATCCTGAGATTTATAAAAAATTGCATGGGGGAGATTCTAAAAAGAAGATTAAAGGTATTTTAAAGGGAGTTGATAATGTCCAGTCGCTAGGAAAAAATCCTGAACATATGATCAATTGTATAACATATACAAAGCCTGTCGTAAATGATGTTGAAAAAACAATAAGATTCTTTTTCAAAGAGAAGAAAATGAGAACATGCTTGACACAAATGTGTTTGACAGGACTTGCAGAAGAACGTAAGGACTGGGTACCAAACCTTGAGGAAATCAAAAAAGCATGTGATACGCGGGATAAGATTAATTATCCTGACTCTAAATATTCGATGGGGCCAATGGATACTAACAAATTCTATTGTGGAGGCATGATTTGTGTGACAGTTAATGGAGATGTCACTCCTTGTTCTGTAATCAGAAAGGGATTTGGAAATATCCATGATTTGCCACTTGATAAAATTGTAAAGAAACATAAAGAGGAATTATTATTCGTACATATTAGGGATAAAAAAAATCTACATGGTCATTGTAGCTCATGTGAAAATAATGCTATTTGCTGGGGCTGTCGAGCTACAGCTTATTATGAAAGCGGGGATATTTGTGGATCTGACCCAAAATGCTATAAAAATTATTAAGGGGTTAAATATTTTGAAAATATGGAGGTATTGAATTTGAATAAAAAAAACAAAATGAATAAGCTTGATTTTACTATCGCTGATGTAAATGACATTTATTCTGGACCTGTTGGAATTCTTTGGGAAATGCTGATGGGGGAACAAATACATGTAGGCGGCGAAAAGGAAACAAATATTCTTGCAGAAAAAGCAGGAATAAAAAAAGAAAGTATTATTTTAGATATATGTAGTGCCCTTGGTGGGCCTGCAAGACATCTTGCACAAAAATATGGATGCAAAGTAATAGGCTTAGATGCAACTCAGAAAATGATTGATGAGGCAATAAAGCGAACAAAAAACAAACCTATTTCAAATCTTATTGAGTATAAATTGGGAAATGCACTTGACTTACCTTTTAAATCAGAAACATTTGATGTTGTTTGGGGTCAAGATGCTTGGTGCTATATTACAGATAAAGAAAGGTTAATTTCTGAATCATACCGGGTTTTAAAACCAGGAGGAACTATTGCATTCACAGATTGGCTTCAAGTAGGCGATATGAACCAGCAGGAATGGAACGATCTGAACAGCTTTATGGCATTTCCATATATAGAGACATTAAATGGTTATGAAAAGATATTGAGAGATACTGGATTTAAAATAATAGAAAAGGAAGATTTGAGCAAAGACTTCACAAAACATTGTCAGATTTATAAAACTATGTTAAGAAAGGATTTAAAGGATAGTATCATAAAAAATTATAATCAAGAAATGTTTGAAGCTGCAGATAGCGGCCTAAGTTTATGGGTAAAAGCTGCAAATGAAAATAAGGTTGGACGAGGGAGAATTATTGGGCAAAAATGACCGATGAGTTTGTAACTGCTAATGTGCAGATAGGTAAATGTGGAATTTGCTGTTCATATTGTCCGCTATTTCGATCGAAAAAATGTCCTGGTTGTTCTTCTTTACCATCTTGTCAAATACGGTCGTGTTCAAATAAGAATAATTTAAAAAGTTGCTTTTTCTGTGAAGAATTCCCTTGCAAACTATTTGAAAAAGGTTTTCCCTGGGATTTATCAGAATTCTCTACTTCAAAAAATCCACCAAAAGAAATCGTCCAATGGAAGCCTTATAGTGAAACTTATATTGCGTTTTTTAAAAGATATAAAGAACAAAAAAAGAATGAAAATAAATAATTTAGAAATGTAATAATCTATGATTATATGAAAAATAAAATAATAGATACAAAATACAAACAAGGCGTTCTTTTTTTTGTAAAGTATCCTAAATTAGGAGAGGTAAAAAGTAGGTTATCTGTAGACTTAGATCCGTCCATCACAGTAGAACTTTATAGGCTTTTTGTAAAGGATCTATTACAGATGCTTAACAAAACCTCTTATACTATTTTCATTTGTTTTTATCCTTCAAATTCATTGAAAAATTTTAAACAATGGTTAGGCAATAAATATAATTATATTCCACAAGAAGGAAAAGATCTAGGCCAGCGTATGATAAATTGTTTTAATAACATATTTGCAAAACAATTTGACCAGGTAATTGTTATTGGTAGTGACAGTCCAGATCTTCCAAAAGAAATCTTAGATAAAGCGTTTCTAAAATTAAAAACCCATAATGCAGTTATTGGTCCATCTTTAGATGGTGGCTATTATTTATTGGGATTAAACAAGACAAGTTTTTCAATAAATATTTTCAAAGATATAACTTGGGGATCAGACAAAGTATTTACTGAAACAAAAAAACGTTTCTCAGAAGAAAAAATATCAAATTTTATACTTCCAATTTGGGGGGATATAGACACATTTAATGACCTAAAAAACCTTTACCAAAAAAATAAAAATAAAGAATTTGCATCATCAGCAACAATGACCTATTTGCATAATAGGGTTTTTCAAAAAAAGGACGTTTTGAAATGAGGTTGTGAAATTATATGGAAACATCAAATGATTACATAATCTCAGTGATAGTTCCTTTTCATAAATCATCAATTTTTTTAAATGATATCCGAAAAACAATAAATTCAGCATCAACTGCAGTTGAAGCAATTTATGTAATTGATGAAAAACTCAATGATTTTATAAAAAAACCAAATCAAAATGAGCATATTGTTGTTGTAAAAAATATAAGTAGAGGACAAACTCTTGCTGAAGGATTAAAAAAAGCATCAGGAGAAATAGTTGTATTTCTTCATTCTGATACTATATTGCCATCAGGATGGGATTTAATTATTCGTAATGTCATGAAGGATAAAAGAATAATTGGAGGAGGTTTTTCATTACAGTTTGACAAAAAGCATTTTTTTCTAAAAATTTTAACCTTGCTCTCAAATTTACTTTTTTACTTTTCCAAGGAACTATGGGGAGATCGTGCTATTTTTGTACGTACAAAACCATTGAAAAATAATATCTCGATATTATCCGCACCAATCATGGAAGATGTTAGACTTTCATCTTGGATGAAAAAAAATGGGAATGTTGTTTTGTTAAAATCAAAAGTTACTACTAGCTCTGAGACGTTTTTTAAATATGGACTAATACGAAATACAATAAGAATAATTAAGGTCCGTTTATGGTATTTAGTTGGTCATGATCTTCAAAGAATATTTGATTATTATTACAAGAAAAAATAAGCTTTTAAATTAAGTTTTTTATTTTTTATTCAATTATATCAATATCATAACATATATTTTATATAGTATAAATAAGATGTAAAATAAATAATTGGGAGGACTAATATGAAGAAATTAATGCCTTTATTAATGGTTGGAATTTTAGTTTTTAGTGGATTTGGAATTAGTGCCTTTACAGTTGATACCAATATAAAAAATATTTACATTGAAAAAAATTGTGAAAATAATAATTTTAAAAATAGGGATGAAATGGATCAGTACCAGCTGGAAATGGATGGTTTTGGATATATTGGACAAGAACCAACCAGACCTTATAATTATTACATAGTCGCTCAAAAATTTACACCTACAAGAAATGTTATAACACGTGTTGAATTGTTAATTAAAAAAGATGTTACTACAACCCATAATTTAACTGTTACAATAAAAGAATATAAAACAGGACCCAGCCTTACTTCAATAAGTAAAAGCCCTGATTTAATACCCTCTGAGAGCTTCAGTTGGATTGAGTTTGATTTTGATGATATTAATGTTACACCAGGTAATTTTTATTATATAATTTGTTCCACTGTTGATGTTCCTGATAATCGGTATGCATGGGGAGCAAAGTTAGGTGATTTATACCCCAATGGAAGTATTTATTGGTCAGAAGATGGGGAAACATGGTTTTATGATACTGATTTAGATACAGCATTTAAGACCCATGGAATAGAAAATAATCCACCAGAACTTCCAGTTATTGATGGTCCAACAACCGGAACATATGGTAATGCATATTATTGGAATTATTCTTCTATTGATCCTGATGGAGATGATGTCTACTTATATATCTGTTGGGGGGGAACTTGTGTTGGTCAATGGTATGGCCCTTATGCATCTGGTGAGGTTGTTACAAAAGGATATACCTATCAATACCAAGGAACTTTTTCGGTTATTTGTAAACCAAAGGACATTTATGGAGCTGAAGGTCCTTTAGCAGAACTTATTGTTACCATGCCGCGGGAAAAAGAAATTAATACACCATTGTTAAATTTCTTACAAAACTTTCCAACTTTATATTCAATTTTAAAAAATATGCTCTTATAAAAAAAAATTGAGGTGTTTATTTCCTTCTTTTTAGTATTAGAAATACTACACCAATTGCTGCTATTAATGCTATTGCTTCAAATCCTGGTGAACCACCACTGTCATCACCGTTATCAGGTGTTCCATCGCCATCTCCGTTTCCGTCTCCATCACCGTCTCCATCACCGTTTTCGCCCCAGAATGGAGAATAATCACCTGGGATCCAATCGCCCCACCATTCCTGAGTAATATCTCCGAAAGTTTCATATTCAGCAGCATATCCCCAGTATTCTGTGCTATTATAATCATTACCAACTAAGTTAAAGATGCAAGTTATTGTATCATCTTCTATAGTTGCATTAGCAAATTCAAATTGCAAAGCATTTTCTGTACTCATTGCCATATTACCATCTTGGCCATTCATCCAAAATAGCTGATAAAAAGCATCTGAAGTATTTACCCATGCCCAATACGCAATATTTTCTGAGGATTGAATACTTCCTGCAACCTTTAATTGCATAGTAAGTTGATTTCCATCTGACGTATAAGTTAGTTCTGTTATGTCAATGTTTGGTCTTGGTTGGGTACTTGGAATCCAGCCCCAAGAAGTTCCAGTAAGCTTCCAATGATACACATCACCAGATGCATCGGTTTGAGTTTCTGCTGTAACTATTACACTTGACAGTAATATTACAGCAAAGCCTATTATTAAAATATAACTTTTATATAGCTTCATAATTACACTCCTCAAAACAAAGAAAAAAAATGCATATTTAACAATTTCGGAAAAAAAAATCAACTATGTTCTCCCAAAATTACTTCTTTCGAGAAGAATAAGTAAATTATTTAATATACATTAAGAAACTGAATCATAGGAAAATTCGATGGATAATAAGAGAGATGAAAAAATAAGATAGATCTGCTTATAGAATAGTTAATATTTCGGATGTATTTATAAGGTGGATTAAGAAAATATATTGAGTTAACCAAGAAACAGGACGATATCCTTTTCCTATGAAACCGGGTATAAAACCTAGTCTAGTATCTGTTGAGGATAGATATCATATAAATTAATTTTAAAAAGGAGAGATTTAGGATTTTACAATCCTAATATTTGCTGCATAAATGGAAAACGATACAACAGTTTCTCAAGGAGCCTATAAAAGATGAAATTAATGATTGCTTTATCTCTTGGCATTTTCACTATATAATCTGCTTTTAATCCAAATAAACCAAATTCATCTTCTGGTGTTACTTTGATTGTATATGTTTTTTTGTCTTTCCAGGTATGATTTGCACTAGCTACTTCACCAGATTCATACCAATCAGTTATTTCTGAATTTCCATCTCCCCAATTTATATGGTATCTTATGTTGTCATCGTTTCCATCAGTTGATACAAAAGTAAATTCATATTCTATTCCTGCTGTACCTAGGGTGGGTCCATCTATTACTGGTTTTGTTGGTTCTATGTGTGTACTTGTATTAAAGCTCCATATTGGTCCTACTGTCGTCTCACCTGATTCATCCCAGCTTACAATATACCAGAAATATTCTTTATATTCTTCTAGATCACCAACAGGATTATAAGAATCTCCAGTCTGATTGCTTGATTTTTTTGTAGGTGGATTTGTAACACCAAAGTAAACATCATAATATACAGGGTCACCTGGGTTTGGATCGCCTCCTGTCCATGTGAGGTTTGATTCAATGTTTACATTTGTTTGTCCATCTGCAGGATATGGATTACTTGGTATATTAGGTGGCACATTTGCTTGAGTTTTAAAAGTCCATATCGGTCCCGCTTTTTCATAACCGTATAAGTCCCTTGCGACAATTTTCCATTTATAACGTGTTAAGAATTCAAGATTACCTGTAAACTCATAAGTTGTAGAATTATGATCTTCCACTATTAAAGGCGGATCCTGCAGTCCTTCTCCAAAATATATATCATAAGTAACAGGGTCAAAATCTGGATCTCCACATAACCAACTGAGAGGGGTATTGATTGCAATATCTGTTGATCCATTATCAGGAATTGGAGTATTTGGCTCATTTGGTGGGCTATTTCCTCTTGTTGTAAAGCTCAATAATTCTCCAGGTGTCTTGACACCTTGTGCATTCCATGTATCAACCTTCCAAAAGTAGGTTGTATCAAATTCAAGTAAACTACCATTTTTAAAATTTGTTTGTGAAACATTCCATGCTCTCTGAGGTGGAGGATTGGTTTTACCAAAATAAACATCAAAGAGTTTTGGATCTGTTCCATTACCCGCTAAAAAACCTGCTGTTTCATCTACATAATTATTATTATCCTCATTGAAAATTGTTGCAATGACCATAATGTTATCCTGTTTAACATGATAAAAATAACGCGGAGGATTATCCTTATCATGATGATCACAGCCATCCCAATAAATTGTTTCAGACCATGTTCCACCACCACTAAAGGTAACATCATTATTATATGCATAGTCTTTAAATTCAAAGGTTTCAGGATCTCCATATTTATCGTCATACCACTCCGATTCCACCTCTGTTACTTGAACATGCAGATGACCATTATAACTACCTGTTTCATTACAAACAACTCCAACATCAATCTTAAATTCCGAATTGTTCCATCTCATTATCTGCTCAACAGGAACTCCTGTTGATTGATTACTAGGAAGCTGATTTACAGCTCCAAGCCATTCAACATCAAGAGATAAATCAACATCTTTTACAGATCTATCTGCAGCAGCACGAATACTTGTATTATACTTAGTCATTGAAGATTCGACATCAGTTGCCCCTACATCTTTTTTCCATCCACCATCCCAAAATACAGTTGGTGATGCTTGAAGATCTAACTCATTTTTCATTCTTTGATATGACCAATTATTTTTATTATAAACATATGTAATATAATAAAAGGGCAAATCCCAATTTGTTTTATTTTGATATAAATATTTCAAGGCTCTATGTGCATATTTACAAGGAACACAAGTGGTCATTGTTCCATATTCACCTAATACATTGTGAGTATAGGCTCTATCAGAAGATTCACTTTTAGTATCTTTTGGTTCTAACGGCATGTCTAACTGTGTAAAAGCTCCAGCAACAGTAGAAAACATCATCAAACAAATTATTATTCCAATAATCTTTTCTCTCATAATTTTTTTTCACCTCTAAATCAATGAGCATATATACATTCTTTTTTTATTATATTACTTTTCCATTTTTACGTTAAAGTTTAATATACAATAGAAAAGAACCATAAATGAATACCAACAGCAGACTTTTCTTCAAAATCTGTTGATGCTAATATATTGATGATACCAATACCTGTAAATATACCTGTTGACACAGTCTTTGAGTCACCAGCCATGATATCAATTTTATAATGAAATGACCTATTAATCATTCCAAATATACCACCTTTAATATGAATAATAAAATCTAAATTTTTAACATAATTTTCTCCATTGTTAGTAATCTTTGCCTTAACACCCAATCCACCTGAAAGTTCTATTGATAAATCAGGTATTCCACTATTAATAAAAACATATGCTGATCCTGTATCGTTTTCATCTCTATATGCACCAATTATAGCATTACCGGCATCAATTGAAACAGAGCAACCAAAATGATCACCAAGTTCACCATCTGAAGGAACTAATTTCTGCTCCTTTGTCCAATTAATTCCTGTACGATTGAATATATATGCTGAGCCATTACTATCAAAATCACCATATGCTCCAACAATAGCATAATTACCATCAATCGCAACAGATATACCATGGTAATCACTATCTTTTTCACCACTCCAATTTGTTTGCTCATACCACCTGTTTCCTTCTCGGTTAAAAACATATGCAGAACCACGACTACCGCTATCAGGTTCTCCAGGAGCTCCAACAATTGCATAATTACTATCTATTGCCACAGACCAACCAAAATAAGGCAAACCGCTGGATGAATTCACCTTTTCTCTCCATTTCCAATAACAGCAAACTTCAAGTATATATGCTGAACCAGAGTAACCATCATCGCCATAAGCTCCGATTATAACAAAATTACCATCGATGGAAACTGAGCTACCAAAAAAATCTCCAATTTCAAAATCTGGAGCTACAAGCTTTATCTCTTCAATCCAAACACCTCCACTATTATTGTATACATATACTGCACCTGTATTATTATTATCACCATAAGCTCCAACAATTGCATAATTACCGTCTATTGCAACTGAACTTCCAAAATAATCCCCCAACTCACCATCAGATGCAACTAATTTCTGATCCTCAACCCAGTTATCACCACTACGCTTGTAAACATATGCTGAACCGGCATTACTATCATCTCCACGTGAACCAATAATTGCAAAATCACCAGATAATGAAACAGAACTTCCAAAATAATCACCAGGTTCTCCACCTGAAGGACTTAATTTCTGATCCTCTGTCCAACTATTTCCACTACGAATAAATGAATATGCTGAACCAACTCCACCTTCATCATTATAAACTCCTACAATTGCATAATTTCCATCTATTGCAACTGAATTTCCAAAATGATCACCTGTTTTTCCATCTGAAGATTGAAGCTTTCCTTGTTCAATCCAGAAATCTAAACTATAACATTCATCTATAATCGGATTTTTAAAATCATTAATATCATTAAAATGTCCTTTTACTTCTTTATCATCCATCGTCATATCTGCTTTAGACATAACTGAAAAACATATCAAAAACAAACAAACAAAAAAACCAATTACTTTTCTCTTCATAATTTATTCACCTAACTCCTATATGATATTTACATCTATTTATATAAAAATATCTATTTATAATAATTATTTTAAATTTTACCATAATTTAAAACCCCAGAATCTAACTGCCATAATTACACCTATGATAATTATAAGAATACCAAATATCCTCTGCATCCATCTTCCAGCAACTAGATATTTATTTCCAACTTTTCCTCTAACACTACTAGTTACTGCACAAAGAGGGATAATAGGTATACCATGACCTAGACCAAAGACGAATAAAAGCAGCCCTCCCATAATTATTGATATCTTCTGTGAAAGTGTTAATATAAAAACAGGCATCATAAGTGATATTGCACAGGGTGCCCAACCAATAGAAAACAATATTCCAAGAAAAAATGCTCCTAAATATATGGATCTTTTACTAAGTTTTAAAAAAATATTTTTCCCTTTTTCCATAACTTGTGATTCGGGTTTACTATCTTTTCTTATCTTAATTATTTCAGTTATAGGTTTAAAAACATTAATTCCAAGAATAATAAGAATAATTCCTGCAATTAAGAAAAACATAGTAGAAATCTCAATAAATATACCAACTGAAGAAATAATCATACCAAAAATAAAAAACACAAATGCCATGCCAAGTGTAAAAACAACCCCTATCCAAAATCCCTGAATCGAATATTTTTTCATAGCGTCATTTTTTACTTGTTTTTGCAAAGAACCAACATAAGAAATCATAGCAATAAGTAAAGCTATTGAACAAGGCGATAACGAAGTAAGAATACCTAGAAGAAAAACACCAATAAAGGTGATACCTTCATTAGCATCTCCACCTTTAAATCCTTCCCATTCACCTAAGGATATTATTTGTACATCGCTATTTAATGATTCAGCAGTCTGTACTCCATCTATCTTACCAGTACCTAAACAGTAAATATTGTATACCCCAACAATACTCTGATTAGCATCAATTAAAACAATTGTTGGATTAGAAAAAGCACCATTAACTGTCCAGTATTCCTGGTATAAACCAGCATATTGATACGGTTCATAATCTTCAACCCAGTGCCAACTTACATTTATATTATAATCGTTTTCAGCAATATCTTTCCCACTTTCTGAAAAAGGATTTTTACGGATGTTTATAGTAATTATTTTGACATCATTTTTTGATTTTAAAAGACTCTCAATTTGTTCCAGCTGTTGAGTCATCTCCTCTTCACATTCAATGCAAAGTGGAGTTTCAAGCCCGGTAAAATGCAGAAGCGTAACATTCCCTTTACAGTCACTTAATGAAAATTCTAAACCATTTTCATCTACAGCAGTAAAATCAAATGCTGGTCTAACTTCAAATTGATTATTATTAGATAATGATGGTAAAAAAGCAATAAAAATTACAAATATTATGATTAATCCAATTACTATAGATATTATCTTCTTCATAATATATCTCACCTTACACTACTTATATTATAATAATAAATTGCATCTCTAATCCAAGATTCCATTTCTGAACCTTCTACATCCAATTCCCAACTATGCCATGCATATTCAATTGTTCCATTATTTTTTATTAATGTAAAAATTCCTGTCAGTGCAATCAGTCCTGGAGAACCATCGGGGTCATATAAATAAGAATCATAAGCCCTCTGTTCAATACTACCACCAAGGGTGATATCTAAATCGTGAAACACAATAAAATTTCCATATTTTTTTGCCAGATTTATTGCTCTATCAGCTTGAGGTTTGCAAGCTTCACAACCGGTCTTATGTACTACAAATAAAACGCATCCTTCTTCTAATGAATCATTAACCCACGGAAGATGAGATATAGATTGATTGAAATTTGGATTGTTTAAGGGATAGTTAATCCAAAAATCTTCAGAGCTATTTCCAACAGTATGAGCAGGATAATAATCAATTAACCAGGACGAATCAACAGGTGTGGTATCAAAATTATTATTTTGAGAATTATTATTAGTACAACCACTGAATAACATTATAACAATTGTAATTAATATTAGTACAGTAATTTTAGATTTCATATTGATATCTCCCTAATTTTTTATTTTAATATTTTTTTTATTTCATCAATAGTTGGAGCGTGTCCTACAATTTTTATCTCTCCATCTACTATCACAGCTGGAGTTATCATTACCCCACGATCAATAATTTCCTGAAGATCTTCGATTTTTACAACCTCTGCCTGAATTCCTAGTTCCTCAACAGCTTTTTTAACAATTTTTTCAGTTGCTTTACATTTTGCACAACCGGTTCCTAATACCTCTATCTTCATTTTGATATCACCTTTATTTTTATCCACCAATTAATCCATATGTAAATCCAATAATTGTTGCGACAATAACTACTAATAAAATATAAACCAAGGCTTTTCTAATACCCATAACCCTAGCTATTACAATCATGTTCGGAAGACTTAAGGACGGACCTGCTAATAACAAAGCAAGAGCTGGACCACCACTCATAATACCTGCACTGTATCCAAATAAATCACCAACAATAGCTACCTCTAGTAGTGTCGGCATGTATAAAATAGCCCCGATAATAGACGCAAAAAAACAAGAGATAATATTATTACTCCCAATATAAGGTGCAACTGTGATCCCAACTGCATTACTTGGATCAGATCCAGGTGTATAAAATGCTGCAATACCTCCGATAATACCAACAATAAATACTCCTATTAATAAAATTGGAAAAATTTTCTTTGTTAAGAACCAGGTTTCTCTACCCCAATCTTTAACTTCATCACGAGTATAATAAAAAATTAGGATTACAGAAACAAAAATTGTTAAAAGGTAAACAATTCCAAGTTTAGGTATCAATGGTATATAATCAGTACTTGCAGCTCCAATTACCAAAATTAAAACCAACAATATAAAAAATAATAACGATACTTTTATAGGGCGGTTACTTTTTTGATCTTCAGGGAGTACAAGCACATTATTTTTCTGGTTTTCTTTGTCATGTTTCTTAAATATAAATGACATAAGTAAACCTATAATAATAGACATACCAACAGCGCCAATAATACGAGCAATTCCAATATCAAAACCTAAAACTCGAGCTGTTAAAATAATTGCTAAAATATTGATTGCCGGACCTGAAAATAAAAAAGTTGTTGCAGGTCCAATACCTGCACCTCGTTTATAGATACTTGCAAATAAAGGAAGAACGGTACAACTACAAACCGCAATTACTGCACCAGAAACTGAAGCAATTGAATAAGAAATGTATCTTTTTGTTTTAGAACCAAAATATTTCAATATCGACTGTTTTGAAACAAATACTGCTATTGCTCCAGCAATGAAAAATGCAGGTATAAGGCAAGTTAGAACATGTGCAGAGAGATACTCCTGCAGTGATTCAAGACCTGAAATTAATATATCTATCGGTGTCATAAATTCACTTTAAATGTTTTACCTTATGAATAATCTTAAAAATATCCTTATTTGATGCTTTTATCATAATCCTGGTTCCATCTTTTCGTTCATTAACAATACCTGCATGTTTCATTACTTTCAAGTGTTGTGAAACACAAGGTTGAGATTTTTCCGTGTATGGAATGATTTCACAAATACACTTCTCACCACTCTTGATACATTCAAGAATTTTTAATCTAGTTGGATCTCCTAATGCTTTGAAAAATTCAACTTCATCCATTAATAGAATATAAGTAAATGCGAATATTTAAATATTACTATACAATATAACCAACTTAAAAAATAATTACGAATAATCGGGGAATTATATATGATGAGGAAGTTTGGAAAAATTTTATTTATTAACCTTTTTTGTGTAAGTTTAATATTATTAATGGGCAATATAGCTGTAGCTGATCCAATTGTTGAAGATATTACTTTAAATCCAAAAAATCCAACTCCATTATCAGATGTTATCTTTTCAGTTGACTTTTCAGGAAATAGTATTTCTTCTGCTTGGATAGTTGTAAGTGAATGTAATAAAGAAAAAGGAATATGCCATGCACCACCACAAAATGTTTCTTTAACAAAGATTGATAGTAATACATATGAAAATGATGTCAAACTCATGTGGGATGATGTAACTTCAATAACATATAAAGTTGTAATAAATAGTAATAATAAATGGATTGCATTTGAAGATCATACTACTGTTCTTTCAACAAATTCTGGAAGCTCAAATGAGTCAAATGATTCGCCAGGATTTGAAATTATTATTTTTTTAGTTGCAATACTAGGTTGTATCTTAATTATTAAAAAAAATAATTAAAAGCTTTAATTTTATAACCAAAAACCAATAACTTCAATACTACTATTACCTGTTTTTCCTTCATAGTCATATGCTATAACGCTGATTGTATATTTACGTACAAATCGCTTGAGCAATTTTACTTTCCTAAAACTGTATTCAAAAGGTTCCTGATTATCTTCTCCAACCAACTTACCATTTATATAAAACTCTACTTTATCAACTCCAGAATCATCTTCAGCATTTGCAATTATTTTTGTTTTTCCTATTAGAACAGTTTTTTTAATTAATTTTGATACGAAAATCGGTTTACCAAGAAAATGTAGCATTCCTATTTCAGGTAAAACAAGTCCTACTGTTGGTGGTAGATTTCCACCCTCTATTAATTCTGAACCTTCTACAGCATCAGCATAATATGCATCAAATGGATATTTATTTGCTGGTGGGTCTGAATACCCTTGTTTTTTCTCTGAATTAAAAACAACAGCTATTACCATTAAATTTTCTGGGTCTAAATCTGATAATTCCATTTCATCATAATATGAAATGTTTTTCCCAGCATCTAATTTAATCTCTGTATTTCTAAGATAATCAAGAAAACCAAAATGATAAGGTTGACCTTCGGAACCGCTCCATCGAGATACTTTTTCAGTTAGATAAATCTTAAGTATACCATCATACTCATTATTTTCATTATTTTTTAAAAAAACTTTACTTTTTAATTTATTGGTATTATTATCATATTTTGCAGTAACATTTAACCGTATATCAGGGGCAGGTCTATATTCAGCATCACGTATTGCTTGGGCATATTCAGATTTTTCATGTGTACCACCCATAAGAACTTTATATCCTCCATCAACATAAACTGATGGTAATCCAAATAAATTATACTCATTATCTAAACGATCAGCAGCTTTATCATTAGATCTAATTAAAGTAACATAATAAAAATTATAATCTCCTGAAGTGTATAATTCATATAAAATACTGGCAACTATAGGACAATATTTACATGTTGTAAAGGATCCCTCTTCTACAAATACATTTCTTGTATATTCATCATCATTGTTATTTTCATCTGCAACAACAATATTATAAAAAATGCTGCCATCTATAGAAGGATTGCCTACAGGGCCATTTCCTGCAGCATCATCAACTGTTACAAAGTATTGAAAATCTTCATTATCATTTAATTGAAAATCAAACCTTCCACTTAATATTGATTCAGAAATCCATTCAGCATCATTAATCTTCTTATAATGAAGTGTTGCTTTTGTTACTTTTATATTATCAGAAAATTTTACTAATATAGTAACAGTATCTCCATTTTTTCCTACTGCATCGCCAGTAATATTATCGATAGTAGGAGATTCTTTATCAACATCTTTTCCTGTTGTATAATATACAATATAAATTGAGGAAAAGAGCAGGATTGCTATTATAAATATAGTTACGAGTTTTAGATTTAATTTCATAAATATAATTATGAATATGAATTTATAAATACTTAAATATAACTATTAGATATGAGTATTAAAAAATGGTAAGAATTACTACTAGAGAGGGATTAATGCACAGGTAAAAATCCGTAAAAAATATTTTTAAAGGAAGATTCCACCTCTGATTTGTTTGTATATTTATACATTCTATTTTTTATTTATTTTTACAATAACAGGTTATAAACATAATATTTATATAATATGTAAGACATATCTTACATTAGTGGTTAAATGGAAGTCGCAATAACAAAAATAAGCTCAAAGGGGCAGATTGTTATCCCAAGTAATATGAGAAGAGATATAGCTATAGGAGAAGAATTTCTCATTATAAAAGACCATGACAGATTGATAATGAAAAGAGTAAGTGAGCTTACTAAGGATTTTAAAGAAGAACTTAAATTTGCCCAACGGGTTGAAAAAGCATGGAAATCTTATGAAAAAGGAAGATTTAAATCACTTTCAGCAGACAAGTTTTTAGAGGAACTTGAAAAATGTTGAATATCGATTATAAAGAAAATCTTCTTAAAAAAATTTCAAAGATAAAAGATAAATCTGATAAAGAAAAAATAAAGAAACAAATACATAAAATAATTGAAAATCCTGAAATAGGTAAACCTTTGCGATATGCAAGAAAAGGAACCAGAGAACTTTATATTGGTTCATTTAGAATTGCATATTCATTTATTAAAAATCAAAATAAAATTATATTTTTAGATTTTTATCATAAAAATAAACAATAAAATAAATAAATTTTATTTTCTTTTAAATTTTATTAATAATTCTTAAATAACGTTAAAAAAAATTTTGTTTTTCTCGGAGAAAAAATGGTTAAAGCAGCCGCCGTAGGGAATATAGAGCCAGAGTTAAAATCCCTCAACATGAAAAAATAGGTTTGTTTTGTTTTTTTCCAAGTATTTTTTATGATACTGTTCTATCTTATGATATGGTTTATATACCATGTATCTGATTTAAATATTGAAAAGGGGAGGAAATATATGAGTAAAACCATCCTTGCAATAGGTATTACTATCTT
>Ga0209536_100000716_pt1 | contig 54602 bp, 44 predicted proteins | sample DeeMarSeWOR28_12_FD_187461 | JGI IMG/M metagenome (GOLD analysis project Ga0209536, IMG submission 187461) | Marine sediment microbial communities from White Oak River estuary, North Carolina - WOR-2-8_12 (SPAdes) (version 2) | ecosystem: Environmental > Aquatic > Marine > Intertidal zone >... | reverse complement strand
CCAGGGCTAGATGCATAGATATCAGGGTCATGCCGATACTCCCACACAAGTGTGGCGGTCATGCTGTCCTCATCGAGGGCATACTCCACGGCTCGTGAGTAGCGGGGTGAATGGAGATTCCCGTTGTCAAAGAGCATGATGTTCCCGTTCTCCAGCTTCCGCACCGAATGCTGATTGGCAAAGTAGGTGGGGGCATTTGCCTCGTTCTCACCCACAAAGGTGAAGTCATTCTGCTTTCCTCCCAGCCGCCAGATGATCTCCCCCGTCTCCCTGTCAATCTTGATGATTTCGCACAGATTGCGGCTTGAAATGAGAATGTTCCCGTCCGCATCCAGGTCAATTGCATTGACGTGGGTGTAGTCAATCATCGCCCTGGTAAGGCTGAAGTAGGAATCGGTAATCGGGATATAGTCCCAGGCTCGCCACTGGAAGACCACGTTTCTGGATAGATCAAGCTCCTGGACAACAGAAGCTGCAACAATCGCTCCTGGGTTGCCGCCTTCGACGATCTTGCTCATGTCGACGGGCTGAGGGTCATACGCAAAGAGAAGTGCATGCCCGTTCGGCATCACCATGAAGTCATGGTTGTCAGCAATGTATCCGTTCCCGCACTGGAAGCTATCCACCTCAGCCAGGTTCCAGTCCATCAGCCTGTGGATCGTCTCCCCTCCCCCGGTGAAGTAGTGACTCTCCTGGATATCCCCGTAGTAGAGGAGGCCGTTCCGGGATACCCGGAAATTCGAGTTGTAGTGGTGGGGTGTCTTCTTGTACAGGACGGGGTACCCCGTATTGTCCAGCATCATCATGTAGTATCCGATTCCCTCTGCGTCGACCGCAACAGTCGTGAAGATGTATCCGGGGGCAGGATCAGCAAGTGTGTCGATGGTGATGATGGGGAAATCCGAAGGGAGTGTGTCGGTCCTTGCACTTCCGGAGAGGACCGGGCGGGGTGCAACGGGAGGCCGCTGCTCCTCGAGGTCATCAGGGATGATTGACGGATGAATCCTCTCCCGGAGCGGCGTCGTCGTAAAGGTAAACGTGAATGCGGGCAGAGGCTCGCCAGCAGCAGTTCTGGCGCCCCCCGCAATCGTCACGGTGACTTCTTCCGCCGGTTCAAAGGGAACATCCGGATAGAGCAGGATAGACTCTCGATCGTCCGAGAGGATCACACGAACTGTCCTGGGCCCGCTCAGGGAGCCGACGACTCGGAAGAGTCCAGGCTGATTAACCGAGGAAGGATCAATCAGCTCCCCCTGCCGGAGGATGATGTTCGTCTCTCTGGAGACGAGGACCGACCCGGGCTTGGGCGAGAGATACCGGTAGCCCGAATTCATCTCTGCACGAGCTATCCCAGAGGCGGCAAGAGTCACAACAAGAATTCCCCTCAGAACCACCGTCATCTTCATTGTCATCCCTTTCGTGTTATTTCAAGATCAAGAGCTTGAGCGCAGCCGAGAAGTCGGGCTGGCCACTTCGAGGCGTTGCGTGCATCCTGCAGATATAGATGCCGCTGGCAAGCCCGCCGGCATTGAGCTCCACATCATGTGTTCCCGGCTCCCCTGGAGCTCCTGCCACCTCACGGACGATCTGGCCCAGCATGTTGTACAGGACGATTCGAACGCTCGATTGCTCCGGGAGCGAAAGACGAAGTGTCGTGGCGGGGTTGAACGGGTTCGGGAACGCTCCATGGAGGGCATACGACTTCGGTAGGTCGGGCTCCTCACCGGCTACATCGTCTGGCAGAGCCTCCTTCAACGAGACATTGTCAACGTAGACCTCATAGTCCGACTTCCCGCAATTGAAGACGACGCGCGCGTCAAGATCTGTGGGATCCTCCATGACGAACCTGTAGGTGAAATGCTCCTTGTCTGCGCTCAGCAACATGGTTCCCGTCTTGCTGTAGTTCATTCTGGGCTCCAGAACACTCTCAACTTTTGTTTCCATCGTCCGCGTGCGCGATGCATACGCGTCAAACGCAAAGATGTATTCCTTGTTCCTCTCCAAGGCACACGCCCCTTGTGCCATCTGGACACTCCAGGTCTGCGGACCGCCGAGACTGATATCCATCTTGCATTCCCCCTGGTCGGTCGTGTAGAAGGTGGCCAGAGCACCCTCGGTTTGACCGAGTGTCCACGACTGCGTCCCGAGTGAGAAATCCCCGTTCAAGAGCATGTTTTCGCCAGGCTGGATGGATCGGACCTGCGTGGAGACCTCGTTGGAAAACCCGCTTTCGTTTCCGGCACCATCGACCGCCGTGACACGAAAGTAGTAGAAGCCTCCATCCTGCAGCCCCACCAGCCTGTGCATCGACGAAGACGCAGAGTCCATGAGAGAAGAGGGATGCGGAGAGAGATCGCCATAGATTCTGTACTGAACCACCGAGGAATCGCCGAATCTGTTCATCAGGAGGGTTACCGTGTCGCGTCTAGATTCAGCGAGGAGATAGGGGACCGCGGCCTTCCCGGTCCAGGGGAAGCGAAATGCACGGTAGCAGTGCGCATAGTCAACAAAGTCCACCTCGTATGCCTTGGTCCCGTCCGGGCGGACCTCCGTGATCTTCGGAAGAGATCCATCGGCCCAGCAGATCAAGGTGTTGCCGTTGGGCAGACGCTGGGCATTACCCATCCACTGCGAAAACCGGATCGGGTCGTGCCGGTACTCCCACACCAGTGTCGCACTCATCGTAAGGGTGTCAAGGAGATATTCAACCGCACGGGAAAACGGGTCCGCCTGTGTGACCCCGAGCTCTACGGCCCGATTGTCATCCAGGCTATCGTCCACGCTCGTATGGTAGTTGCCGTTGTCAAAGATCGTGTAGCGACCACCTCCATGTGATCGGGCATCATGCTGGTAGGAGATCCCGACGTCGTCGTTGATGAACGTGAATTGGTTCTGCTTCCCCCCAAGGCGCCACAGGATCTCGCCCGTTTGACGATTGATTTTCGTCACCTCGCTCAGATGCCTGCTGGAGAAGAGAAGGTTTCCATCCTTGTCCACCTCAATCGAGTTCATGTGGACGTAGTCAATGGTTGACGCCAACAACGAGACATGATTGCAGTCTGTAATCTGGATGTGGTCCCAGCTGCGCCACTCAAAGACAACACGGTGGTCGGTGTCTAGCTCCTGGACAATGTTGCCAACGACAATCGCATCGGGTCTCCCATTCGGGACAATCGTGCTCATGTCAACGGCCTGGTAGTCTTTGCCGATGATCAGGACATGACCGTTTGACAGCATGAGCAACTCGTGCTCATCGGTCACGTAGCCGTTCCCACACCGGAAAGAGTCGATCACCGTATAGGTGGCGTCCATGGCGAAGAAGGCGTTGATTTCTCCGGCGACGTGGTACGTGAGCAGGCCCGTGGGCTGAACTTTGAAATCTCGCGCATACGCCGCCATCCGTCTGTAGAAGAGAGGGGTTCCGTCGTCTTCAAGTATAAGCAGGTAGGGAGTCCCCCCCCAGTTATTGAGGAAAATCTGCCCCTCCGCGGGGGAGTCCAGGATCATGACATCCACGAAGGGGAAGTCAGACGGAACGGAAATGGCAGATGGTGGAGAAACCAGGCCAGTACGCATCCTGGCATTAGCTATCTGACTGGGACCTCTGCTCCCCGCGCTCTCGGGGGAAGGCGGACTCTCCACATCAGGCATGCAGCAACTTTGCCCATGAAGGGGGAAGGGGTCCACCGTCCCGGCGGATACATGAAACCTGAACGAATACCGCCTCCCCCCCGGCCCGCTCAGGAAAACGTCTACCTCCTCCCCCGCATCAAATTGTCTCAAAGGCTGAAAGAGGATGGTTCTTCCGTCATCGGACACAGCAGCCGTACCGCCGTGCCGCCCGCTCACAGAGCCGGTGACCTGGAACATTCCTTCTAGATCCCCCCAAGAAATAGATTCAACGCCCGCCCAGACAACGATGATGTTCGTCTCGCTCCGTACCATCCGGGCCCCGGGGAGAGGGTGCACGTACTCCACTGCCGAGCTTTCGGCAAAGAGAGTGAGGGGCAGGAGGAGAAGGAGCGGAACAACAGGAATCAATCGGAAAGCTGGGGTGAGAAGAGTTCGTCGATATCGTTCGCTGATCAAGAGGGTTCCCAGACCGTCGTCGTCGTCTTCTTCAAATCTACTCAACAGGACTGTGAGAATCAATCACATAGAGGGCTTCACCTGAGCGGCTTGTCAGCCACAAGGCAGATCAGGCGTCCCTTCACCCCCACAGCGCAGTAGAACACGTAGTAGGTATCATTGAGCTGGTTGAAGACGACTGAAGTATTGTGCGCGTGGATCTTTTCATCCAAGGTATCTCTCGAGGCCCCGAAATGAAGCATGACCCAGTGATCCCCGTCGCGATAGACATCAGGATTGGCACCCAGGAGCGCGCCATACCTATTGGGATTGTTCCGGATAACCGGATTCCCTTCTCGAAGCGTCTCCAGCGGACTAGATCACGCGACATCACCAGACCTCCCGGCTCTCACCGAAGGAGGTCATTCGACACGGCACCACATGCCTGATACCCTTTCCCGTCAAACCCGAAGTGGCGCATGTTCCACTGATCATCGTGCCAGTAGAGATTGGGTCCGTCCACCAAGGTGAATCCGAAATCAGGCTCCAGCGAAGCAGAGACGACGATTTCAGGATGGTTGTGCCATCCGCCAAAGAACTCCGACCATCTATCCAGTTGCTCGGCGCAATCAGCTTCACCTCCTCCGACTCTTGTTGCGCATGGAGTTCAGGGACAAACGGGAAGAGATGGAGGGAGATCAGCAGCATCGCCCGAACAGGAGTACCAGCGGCTTTCGTTGTCATCACCCCGTCCCCTTTCCCGCCGGACAGGCGCACGAAGTCTTCCGCTCATCACACGAGGGTCTTCCCCCAGTTTGAGCGCAGGCAGTACTCAAGAATCTTCCCACCGTAGTCACTGAAGACGGGAAACGCCAAGCCGCTTCCCTCGAGAAATCTGTCTGTGTTGGTGGAATCGAAGATGCGGTCTATATCGATGTACGGCAACAACGTTCCCAGCTGTAACATGAGAGTACGCTCGCGACCCCGCATCTCTTCGAGTCGCCGGTCCCACACCTCGGGGCTTACGAACTCCACGGAGCGTGGTTCCTTACCTGGAGAGTGCTCGTCAAAATATTCGGCGGCGATACGCGTGAGATCGCCCAGCTTCGTTGCACGTGCCGGTCCCGATGTGAGATGGAACACCAACCCAGCCGATTCAGGAAGTTGCATGATTCGGGCCATCGCATCAGTCACCCAGTCTACGGGAACGATGTCGAGCAGGGCTTCTGGTCTGGCCGGGAGCGCACGCAAGAATCCCCTATGGAGAAGGCGCAGAGGAACATAGATCACATTGAAGAGGGTCGTTCTCCCGCTTCGGGAATCGCCAATGATGATGCTGGGACGAAATATCGTGCAGGGGAACCGGTCGAAATGCTTCCGGACGAGTCGCTCCGATTCGGCTTTCGACTGTTCATACGTATTGAAGAACCTCTGCCCCACCTCAAGCTCATGCTCGTACACACGGCCGGTCCGCCGGCCGGACACCGAGGAGGTGCCGATGTAGACAAAGCGCTTGAGCGGACCACACTCTGCACACAACCGAGCGAGTTCGAGCGATGATTCGGTCCCATTGACGTTCACCGCGCGCGCCTCTGAGAGGGAATGATCGAATCTGATCGTCGCGGCACCGTGGATGAGGCAGGTCGCGGACCGAACAATCTCATCCCACTCCTCAGCCTTTAATCCGCAACGGGGCATGGTGACATCTCCGCGTACCCCACGGATCCTCCGAACCGCATCGGCAACGCCAAAGATCTTCTCGATCCATGCCGCAAAGGAGCCCACACGCAGCCGCATCTTCGCTTCATCATTCGCACGCACAAGAAGGGTCACCCTTGATCCGGCAGATAACCGCAGGAGCCTCGGAACCAGGTTGGTGCCAACCAGTCCTGTGCCGCCAGTGATGAAGAAATGTTCGTCCATGCCCTCTGATGATAGTCATTCAGAAGGAGGCTTTCAAGATCTCCTTTCCTTGCGCTTCCGGAATATTGTGACTACAATCCGGTACCGAAACGACCGTGAGAGCCTCGCAATGAGAATTCCTGCACTGCTGGTCGCATCGATTCTCGGTTCTGTGGCGGCATCTCCACAGACACTCCAGCTCCCGCCCCGATCTCCCGAGGCTCTTGCGGGATCCGCCTTCGCCGCCTCGGCCCTGACTCTCCCGCGTGATGCGCGAGAGGAACAGATACTCGCGCAGATCTCACGGGGGAATGTCCCCGACCACCTCCGGCGCCTCGTCCCGATTACCCTCACCGAAACGATCGACGGTGCGGAACAGACATTGACCTACTATGTCCTCCCGGACTACCTCTCCGTTGGATCGTCCGATGACTACATCCTCATGCCGATGACCCCGCAACTGGCCCAGGCTATCGCAGACACTGCAGGCTGCATCCTTCCATCGAGGAAAATGGTCAACGACATCTATCAGGCAGCGCCGCTGAAACTACGCCCTCAGCCAATTCCCCCCAGCGACGCAATGATGAGCGTCCCTTTCTTCATTCAACACAACGACTCGATCCAGCGGCAGCGCCGCACGCTGTTCGGTGACGTTCCGAATGGCACCATGGTTGCCGGCCACAAGAAGGATGTCATCATCTCCAACTCTATCCACGCCAATCTCACAGCTGGCGTCCCAAGCCCAGTGGTTATCTACGGCTGGCACCGAGCGGACGGGGTTCCCATTCAACCGCTCTACAATGGCCACGCGGCGTCGTATGTCGACTACAGTCACGGCATTCGTCTCGTCCAGAGGTCTGCCCGCCTCAACGCTCGTCCCGTCGATCTCAGGAATCTCCTGAGAGATCCTGATCTTTCCATCCTCGTCAGTGACGAAGGTGTTATTCCTCATCCGGCCTATGACGCCGTTCGATGACGTGCTCGAGGATCTCGTCGATTGTCCCGCCGGCTTCACCTATTGCCTCACCTACAGTCCCACCGACCGCCCCGGCAAGCTCGAGACTCTTCAACCAGCTCACATGGACAGCGCCGTCCTCTTTCCCGTCGACAGGGACCCTGCACGGCATCAGGGCCGTAGGGATCCTCTGCAGGTCCTGAGCGAGGATGCAGTACAAGATTTCCGGATTGCACAACTCGACGACTTTGACAGGCAGGAGAGCGGCCAGAAACAGCAAGAAACATAAGGTGCGTCCTTGCGCGGATTTCCATCATTCCCTCCCTCTTGGCCTCCCTTCTCTCAGTGTGAGGGCGAGAGGTAATTTCCCGGTTCAACGCCCAGCATCTGTCTTTTTTCAGAGGTGGATTGGCGGGCAACGTTTGCCTTCCAGGGGGATTTCTCGTATTCTTCCCATACACTCATCAAGAATCCTCCGGAGAAATCTCACCCACCACCCAGCGAGAGAGCCAGATGACCAAATCCCCGTCGTCGCAGAGGAGAGGAGCCGGCAAAGCGGCGGCCCTTGACCCCCTCATCGAGCGTGTAAACACGTTCACCGCCGACAACTACTGGGATCTTGGCAAGTTCCTAGTCGACAAAGTCATCCCGGCCGCCCTCAAAGAGGGAATATTCTCCGAACAGATTCTGAAGCAGATGGCAGGCATGCCCGGTTTCAAGTTCCCCTACCAGATGCTGAAGCATTGCCAGCGGTTTTACACCTACTATCCGGATGTTGAGGAGAGACCCCTCCCCGAGATGTTCTACTTCGAGCTGGCGACGAAGGTAGATGACAGCAAGAAGCGAGACAACTATGAGAAGCTGGCCCTTCGCTACAAGTGGACGATTTCCGACCTTCACAAGAAGATTCGTGAGGACGAACACGTCAGACGGGAGGACGAAAAGACACGGTTCGGCTTTGACCTGAAGGAGCGTACTATCTGGTCATTCGAAGCTCCAGACCCCCGGTTTGGGAAACCGGGGTACAAGGGCCGGCTCCCGGGACAGATCGTGGCAAACGCTCTCTTCCACTATACTGATCCCGGCTGGGTCGTGCTCGACCCGATGGCGGGAAGTGGCACGACAGGTGACGTGGTCGAGGGTGTTCCCCATCTGGCCGATCGGGAGGTCCGGATGTATGATCACGAACCAGTGGATGATCGGATAAAGGGAGCCAATATCCTCCAGACGGGAATCCCTGAGCAATCCGGCTCGGTGAACTACGTCTTCATTGACCCCCCTCATGAATTCTACCCCAGAGGAACCGACCCCGCCGTCTCCCCTGCCGCCGTCAAATCAGAGACTATGGTGAAATTGAAAACGATACTTCGGGAGGGTGCGCGGGTTCTGAAGCCCGGGGGAAGACTGTCGATTATCGCAGAGATTGTATCCGGCAGCTTCGGGATTGTCGATTTCCCATTCGAGGTGACCCAGCTCGCAAAGGAATTGGGGATGGTGCAGGTGGGGAAGGTCTACCTGCCTCGCAGGGGCGAGACGATCAAGACCCGTGCCCAGCTTCAGAATGGGGAGATGCGCGGCCTCACATCCGAATGTCGAGAACTTCTGACATTTGAGAGGCCGGCAACCTGATTCTCGGCCACCGTCCCGGGTCCGCGCCGTTCGCCATGCCCCCGACAGCACGGATGCCTGGAAGCGGAATCGATTGCCGCCCGCTCGCAGAAGGAGGCCGGGCCCTGCGCAAGCCGTTTCACTCAGCTATCGGCACACTTACCATGCAGGAGGCTGCATGATCCCGACCATTCGTCCTACGACGAGACTCCTCAGCGACGATCTCGCGGACAAGATTGTCGATGAGGCTTTCCAGACTCTTTCGACAGTAGGCGTTTTCGTTCAGAACGATGAAGCCGCCCAGCTACTCCTTGACAGTGGGGCAAGAGCGGAGGGCCCGTCAAAGCGAATCTGCATACCGCAGGGTCTTGTTGAGGCTGCACTCCAGTCGGCTCCGGATGAATTCGCGTTGTACGATTCGCTTGCCTCCAGGGCACACCCGATAGGCGGAGACAACGTCCACTTCGATCCGGGTTCTGCCGCACTCCGCATTTTTGACCATCGAAGGCAGACAGAGAGAGAACCGGTAACGGCTGATCTCGTGCGGTTTTCACGCCTGACCCAGCAGCTGCAACACTTTCACCTTCAGAGCACTGGACTCATCAGTGGCGACGTCCCGGAACAGATTGCGGATTGCTACAGATTGTTCATTGGACTTCAGCACTCCACCAAACCGATTGTTACAGGCACGTTTACCGTAGAGGGGTTTGCTCCCATGCTCGAGATGCTCACCGCGGTACGGGGAGGATCCCAAGGGCTCAGGGAAAAGCCGCTGGCGATCTTCGATGCCTGCCCTTCACCTCCCCTGAAGTGGAGCAATCTCACAGCGCAGAGCCTCGTGGACTGCGCGCGCGCAGGCATCCCGTCCGAGTTCGTTGCCATGCCGCTTACGGGTGCAACGGCGCCCGCGACCCTGACAGGAGCTCTGGTACAGCACGTGGCTGAGAACCTCTCGGGTCTGGTTATCTCTCAGACCGCCAAGCCGGGCGCGCCGGTGGTTTTCGGCGGATCGCCCGCGGGTTTTGACATGCGGAGGGGAACACCCCCCATGGGTGCAATGGAGACGATGATGCTCGATTCTGCATACAGCCAGATAGGCAAACGGCTCGCTCTCCCAACCCACGCGTACATGGGTCTCAGCGACGCCAAATGTGTGGATGCGCAGGCCGGACTGGAATCGGCTCTCGGGACCGTTCTCGCGGCACTCTCCGGAATCAATGTTGTCTCAGGCGGCGGTATGATGGACTTCGAAAGCTGCCAGAGTCTGGAGAAACTCGTCATCGATAACGAAATCTGCGGACTCGTCTATCGGCTCCTCGACGGCATCAGCCAACGCGAGGATCCGATCGCTCTCCACCTGTTTTCACGGCTTGGTGAGGATTCGGATTTCCTGACACACGACCACACGTTAACATGGTATCGACCGGAGCACGCGCTCCCGCATATCATCGACAGGGGCGATCACCATCAGTGGGAGGACGAGGGGAAGCCGACCCTCGCTGATCGGGCCTCGAGGGAAGTAGAGCGCCTGCTCTCGCACGAACCCCGATATCGCATCGACCGGGATCTCAGCAATGAACTCCGGGGCATCATGAGTGCGCACGCCCATCGCTACGGAGTAGACAAGCTTCCGGTCGCCGGCGACGAGTGACCGCTCATCGGATGGAGACGCCGCCATGGCTCAATGCATGAGAACAGTTCTTCTTGTGGCCATTTTCTGGACATCCTCGGCTACCTCCCAGGATCAGGGCCGATGGTTCCTCCCCCTCCTGCAGGATAAGGTCAGCATCGGCTTCTCAAACGGTGGCTGGAAATACGACCGCTACAGGGATCTGCAGCCGCTGGAGGCACACACGAGCATTGTCATAGCAGACATCGAGGGTCCCGCGCTCATCAGACATATCCACACCACACGCCACTGGCCGGCCGACACCATGGCGCGGGGCGTCGTGCTGCAGATTTTCTTTGACGACGCGGAAGAACCGGCGGTCAATTGCCCGCTGGCGGATTTCTTTGGGGACGGCTGCAATGGAAAGAGCATGTATTTCAGCTCATCACTGATCGAGTGTGCCCCCTGGAGCTACAATGCCTACATTCCGATGCCGTTCAAGAAACGCGCGCTGGTGCTCCTAAGAAACGACACAGACCGGAGCGTATCGAACTACAGTTACGTGGAGTGGGAAACACTTCCACAGTGGAGGGAGGACTTGGGGTACTTCCACGCCACCTACAGGAGGACTGCTCTCCAGCTGACGGGAGAGACAAGCGAGATATTCTTTCATGTGGACGGGAGCGGCCACTTCATTGGACGCCAGTTCAGCGTAGTGACAGATGAGCCGCTCTTCAAGAACTTCGAACTCGTCATGGAGGGGAACAACGAAGTCGACATTGACGGGCGAGAGCGAGCTCTGGACTACCTGGGCACAGAGGATTCATTTACATTCAGCTGGGGTTTTCAGACCACGTTTGCCGGGCTTCATGCAGGGATGACCCACATACAGAAAACCGACACACTTGCGCTCTCGATTTTTCGCTTTCACGACTACATGCCCGTCCGCTTTTCCAGGCAGTTGACCTGGCGGATAAACTGGAAATACGAGTTCTACTGGGAGAGCAAGCAGCAGTACCTGCTCGATGTGGAAGACAAAGCAAGGAGGGGCGGTTGCTGGGTCGACTATGCAACGGTCTTCTACTGGTACCAGGACGTCCCGGGAGGATATCGGCATGCCCCACTCGAGGAGGTGGACCGGAGAGCAGAGGTGATCCTCAAAGGGAAATAGTGGCCGGAGCTACGGGAGACCTCATCCGGGTGACGAATCCTCCATCTCGAAAATCGCATCAAATCGCGCCAGGAGAAATATCTCCCTGATCGTCTCCCCCAGATTCACGAGCTTGAGACTTTCACCTGCTGGTGCGAGGCGCTTCTGCGTGGCAAGCAGAATGCCGAGTCCGGCACTCGAAATGTACTCCAGACCCCCGAAATCAATCGTGCAGGAACCGCCGATCGCATCCATCGCCTCCCTGAGTGTGTCCGCGCTCGAGCTGTCGCACACGCCGGAGAGATAGACTCTGCCATCCTTTTCTTTGCTCACGTGAAACATACTACCTCTCGAATTTCTTCACGAGCGTTACCGTACTTGTTCGGCCCTGGTTCTCGTACTCGTACCTCACATCGTCCATCACTTTCCGGCAGAGGTAGACCCCCAGACCTCTCTCATCGCGTCGCTCCAGCGGCGCGTCAAAATCCGGCCCTGGAACCTGCGTGATATCGAACGGCTCGACACCCTGCGTAGTCATGCGTACGATGACCCTGTCCCCCTCTGCATCCATCGAGATAGACATCTCTTCAGAGCTTCCCGGCTGAAACCTCACCAGGTTGGTGAACAACTCATCAACGGCAAGTCGTACGTGTTGCGTCACAGATGGCGCAATATCGTGTGACGTTATGAAATCGTCGATGAACCGGAACACTTCCAGGAGGGACCCCAGATCCCGTTTGAACTGTCGATGATGCAATTGTGAAGGTATCCTCGGGGTGTCTGATGCAGCCCAATATATCCCCCACAGGTGCGAAATGCAAACATCTGCAGCACCGTCAGCTCTGGCCCGGGCAAATGTGGCGGGTCGGGGAAGAGATGCCGGGGTCACCGGTCTCTGTATCGCGGCACGATGATGCGCGAGAGAGTCTGACGGCCTCGCTGAGGAAAAGATTCTTCTGCTGTTGAAGAATTCAACGACATCCACTATCATGTAGTTGCGCGAGCCGACCTCAATTCAATTGGCTTCCCAACTCGCGTCCTGCCGGCACGTATTCAGGGACCGGAACGAACCCTGCACGCAGCCCCCCACGGAAAGAGAGGCTCATCTGCATGAGTACCAGCTCTCCAACAGACGTTCTCGAGAAGAGTTTTGCGCAGCGGCCATCCTCTTCATCCCCTCGACTGGCGCTGGAATCCGGCTCGCGGGTGGCAGTCCTGGGAGGTGGCCCCGCCGGCTCCTTCTTCAGCTACTTCTTGCTTGAGTCGGCAGACCGAGTCGGGCTTGATCTCCATCTGGACATCTACGAACGAAGGGTCTTCAGCACCATCGGACCGGCCGGCTGCAACATGTGCGGCGGCATCATCTCCGAATCGCTCGTGCAGACGCTGGCAACCGAGGGGATCAATCTTCCCACCTCGGTCGTTGAACGTGGCATAGACTCCTACGTTTTGCATATGGACGTGGGGGACGTTCGCATCGACACTCCCCTCCAGGAGAAGCGGATCGCCTCCATCCATCGGGGAGCCGGCCCAAAGGGAATGAAGGAGAGAAAATGGGAGAGCTTCGACGCACACCTGCAGCAACTCGCGCTCGACAAGGGAGCACGACTTATCCAGGCACGGGTGGAGGACATCTCCCTCCCCGACGGTCGACCTCACCTCAAAACCAAAGATGGCCAGGGGGAATCCTACGATCTGCTGGCCGTCGCCGTTGGGGTCAACACAGGAACGCTGAAGATTTTCGAGAACCTCTCCATCGACTACCAGTCACCCAGGACGACAGGCACCTACATTTCCGAGTTCTTTCTAGGCGAAGAAGTCGTCGAGAAGCACCTCGGCACATCCATGCACGTTTTTCTCCTGAATATCCCCCGCCTAGAGTTTGCGGCGCTCATTCCAAAGGGCGACTATGTCTCTCTCTGCCTTCTCGGCCGGGATATCGATCAACCTCTCGTGCAAGCCTTCATCAATTCCCCGGAAGTGAAACGATGCCTGCCTCCCGGTTGGACGCTCCCGCAGACGTTCTGTCACTGCTCGCCCAAAATCAATCTGCGATGCGCCCCCAAACCCTTTGCCGATAGAATCGTCTTCATCGGGGATTCCGGCGCGTCCCGGTTGTACAAAGATGGAATTGGCGCGGCCTACAGAACCGCGAAGGCCGCGGCAAATACCGCAGTCTTTGAGGGGATCTCTTCCGAGAGCTTCAGAGAGCATTTTCTTCCCGTCTGCAAGCGTATCGAAAACGACAACAGAATTGGCAAACTCATCTTCATCGTGACACGCGAAATCCAGAGACGACGGTTCGACCGCAGAGGGGTCCTCCGCATGGTGTCGAAAGAGCAAAGAAGGAAATCTGGCGCCCGGCACATGAGCACGGTGCTGTGGGACACATTCACGGGGAGCGCGCCATACAGGGACATCTTCCTTCGAACGCTGCACCCGGGATTTCTGGGTGTTCTCCTCTGGGAGATCGTCGCAGGGTTCTGGCCCTTCAGAAAAGGAAACGGGATGATAGAGTAGGAAGGAGACCGTCATGGACGCTGGTGCTCTCGGAAAGACGTTTAAGGACGGTGAGGTAATCGTCCGTCAGGGGGACGAGGGTCATTGCATGTTCGTCATCCAATCCGGCAAGGTGGAGGTCCTCCACGACCGTGATGGCAAGACGGTGCAGCTTGCCATCCGGGGAGAGGGGGACTTCTTCGGTGAGATGGCCATCTTCGAGCGCGAGAAGCGAATGGCAACGGTGCGCGCCATGGGCGACGTTCGCGTGCTGACGGTGGACAAGAAGAACCTCCTGCGAAGGGTTCAGGAAGACCCGTCATTGGCGTTCCGCGTTGTGGAGACAATGTCCCATCGCATTCGTGAATTGAGTGAGAAGGTCACCAGGCAGCCGACGGACGACTGAAAACCCAATGGTCTGCCCTCAATGCAAGACCGCAGGCCCTCTGGAGGCGAAATTCTGCCTCAACTGCGGCGAGCAGCTCTTCACAAGCCCGCCTGGCGGCTGTCCCCGTTGTGGGACGGCTCTCCCACCCCACGCGAGATTCTGCTGGTCGTGCGGATCGTCGGCAGATCCCCGGACCGACCACGGCCTTGGTTCGCATCCCTCCCCCTCTCAACCCCTCGCCGATCATGACATTTCATCTACCCTACGCCGACTGCTCCCTGAGCCGTACGTCCAGAAACTCATGGCAGCGAAGGGTTCCGTGGAGGCCGAACGACGAGTTGTGACGATTCTCTTCTCGGATGTCAAAGGATCCACGGCTATGGCTGAGGGGCTGGACCCCGAAGAGGTGCTGGCGATCATGAACGGCGCGTTCGAGGTGTTGATTGAACCGATCGCGCGATACGAGGGAACGCTCGCACGGCTCATGGGCGACGCCATTATGGCCTTTTTCGGGGCGCCCATAACCCATGAAGACGATCCCAATCGCGCCTGCCGGGCTGCCCTTGACATTGTGCAGGGAGCACGAGCCTACGCAGATCGTCTTGCCCGTGACCGTGGCGTCATTGGCTTTAACGTCCGTGTCGGCATCAACACGGGACTTGTCGTCGTGGCTGAGGTCGGCGCCGACCTCCGTGTCGAGTACACCGCAATGGGTGACGCGGTCAACCTCGCAGCCCGAATGGAGTCGATCGCCGAGCCGGGCACTATCCTCATAACGGAAGCGACGCAGAAGCTCATCGACCGCACATTCGTGACAGAGGCCATCGGTCCGCACCGGGTCAAGGGAAAAAGCGCTCCGGTCCAGACATACCGGCTTCTCCGAGAACGGGAGGCGCCGGAAGACAAGCGGGCCGCCTACGGGTCGCAGTCTCCCCTGGTGGGTCGGAGTGCCGAACTTCAACGCGTCCATTCGGCGCTGCAGGCCGTGCAGGGCGGAAAAGGCGGGATTGTTGCCATCATCGGAGAAGCCGGGATGGGAAAAAGCCGCCTCGTCCAGGAAGCACGACGAGCCTATCCGAAAGGTATCACCTGGGCGGAAGGCCGTACACTGGCCTATACCCAGGGAATGGGATACTGGACATCCCGGCGTGTCCTTCAGGGGCTTCTGGGGATTAGAGGGAATCTGGAGAAGGTCAGCCTGAGAAGCGCGCTGGAGGATGCTCTGGAACCGATGCCGGAGGAGCAGCTCTCGGGCGTATTGCCTTGCCTCGCCCTCATTCTGGGGGCGAACGAGAAGGATGAGCAACAACAGCAGCTCCAGAGGCTGGACGCCGAAACGCTCCAGGCCCGCATCCTCATAGCGTTTCGGGAGTGCGTCAGGTTCAAGGCGGAGAGCGGCCCGCTCGTTCTCATCTGGGATGACCTTCACTGGATCGACCCCTCCTCACTGTCGGTGCTGGAGAGGCTTCTACCGCTTGCCGAAGAAAGTGCCGTTCTCTTTCTCCTCCTCTATCGTCTTGCGGGGGAGCGAGCGTCGGCCTTCCACAGTCAGAGTCTGCAGAGGTACGGGGATCGGTACCAGACAATCACCCTCCCCCCGCTGGATGCAACAGACACCACGTGTCTGCTCGACAATCTCCTCGCAAAGACAAAGATACCGGAATCGCTCCGCCAGGAAATCCTGGAGAAGACCGAGGGGAACGCATTTTTCCTGGAGGAAGTCGTTCGGCAGTTGATGGAATCAGGCACATCTCTGGAAGAAGAGAGGATCCGGGATAGCTTCTGGACCGATGACGGGATTTCACTCCCGGATACTCTCCGGGGTGTCATCATGGCCCGCATCGACGGACTCTCGCCCACGGATCGTCGGATTCTGCAGACGGCATCAGTTCTCGGCAGGTCATTCCAGAAGGGCATCCTCGAGCAGACTCTCGGCACCAGCATGAAATCCTCAGAGCTCTCCAGCTCACTCCGGGAACTCGAACGTCGCGGGTTCATCCAGGCCCCCTCGGCAGAGGCATCAAACAGCGGACAGCCCGGGGGAACGGAGGACTACACCTTCACGCACAGCATGACACACCAGGTCGCGCACGATAGCTTACTCCTCACGCAACGGAGAATCCTGCACAAACGGGCCGCCGAAGCCATGGAAGCGCTCCTGCCGGGAGAGCTCGATGATGCTGCTGGAATACTGGCGATCCACTTTGAAATAGCAGACGTCAAGGACAGGGCCCTGTTCTTCCTTTCAAAGGCGGCGGAGCGCGCCAGAAGAGTCTTCGCAAACCGCGAATCCATCCACTACTACCTGCGGGCCTTGCGACTGGCCAAGGGGACGAAACTGAAACCGTCATTCAGAAGGGCTCTCCATGAAGGCCTTGCTGATGTCTACTCTCTCAGCGCACGGTACAGCTCAGCCCTCGAACACTACGAAGTGGCAGGGAAACATACGCGCAATCCTCTCCTGCGTGCCACCCTTCTCAGGAAGCAGGGAAACGTGAACGAGAAGAGCGGGCTCTATGACGCCGCCGTTTTCTGCTTCGAGCAGGCGCTGAAAGAATTGAAACATGGGATGGATTCCGCCGAAGCCGCAAGGGTCTTCACAGGTCTTGGACGCATCTACTACCGGCGGGGGGAGTTTGATGCGGCCATTGAGCTCAGCAACCTGGCACTGGAGTTGATGGAGGAACAGAAGGACGACTGGGGAGTCGCGCAAGCGTGCAACAACCTGGGCGTCGTCCACTGCAAGGCGGGCAACGCAGTACGAGGACTGGAATTCCATCAGCGCTCCCTCGCTATCTGGGAAGCAAGGGGCGAAACACACGGCCTGGCCGCCACGCACAACAATCTAGGCTGGGCATACTATCAGCAGGGTGAGTTGCAGAGGGCCATCGACCACTACAGGCAGAGCATAGCCCTGTGCGAAAAAGGGGGAAATCTCCACGGACTGGCCTCTGCATGCGACAATCTGAGTCAGGTCTTTGCGCGCCAGGGGAACCACGCGGAGGCAACTACCTACCTCCGGAGAGCCGTCTCCATTCTGACAGAGATCGGCGCGGAGGGGTCAGAAGTCGTCCCTGAGCTCTGGCAACAGTCGGGGAGTTGGTAGACGGATGAACCGAGGGGGATCCACACAATGACACCTACAGCGGGTATTACAGAGCAGGTCGAACAGTTTGTGACTGACCTGTTCCACGAGAAACTCCCGCCCTGGGCCGTCTACCATAGCCTGGAGCACACCATCCACACGGTATCGACCAGCCAACAGATTGCGAGAGGGTCACGCTTGGGCAAGCGCGATCTGGAGGTTGTGACTCTCGCTTCCTGGTTCCACGACACCGGCTACATGTTCACCGCGAAGGGGCATGAAGAAGAAAGCGTCGAGATCGCCTCGCAATTTCTTCAGAAGCATGAGTATCCATCCGAGAGTATCCAGAAGATCTCCGGTTGCATCCTAGCGACCAGGATGCCTCAACGTCCCGGCAACCTCCTGGAACGGATCGTGTGTGATGCAGATCTGGCCTCACTCGGTAAGCGGTCGTTCTTCAGGCAGAATGAGCTGCTCAGGAACGAAATAGAGCGAAGGGATGGTATCACGCTGGACGAGGTTGCCTGGCTCCGGCGGAGCTACAGATTCCTCCTCAAACACCGCTTTCACACCCGGTACGCCCGGACCGTGCTCAACAAGGGACGGCTGGCGAATCTCATCAAACTCCGCGGCCAGCTGCGGAAGGCACGCGCACACTCGGCCGGGCTCGGATGAGAGGAGAGCATCGTCAGAAGAGGTTCAGAAGGACCAATTCACTATGGGGAAGACGGGGAATTGTCCCCCTGTCTTGATGATGTTGACGAGGCCGATCTGGAGACCGTACATCTTGCCGGCGTGATTGACAACACCGAGCTGGACTCCACTCATCGAGCTTGCGGTGTTGTAGAGGCCGGTCTGGAGACCTTCAACACGTCCCTCCGTCAGGTTCACCCAGTGCCCCTGCCAGCCATTGAAGTCAGCATCCACCAGCGCAACAATCCCCCACTGCACGCCTTTCGAAACTCCTGCCGTGTTGTGGTTCACCAGGCCCAGGTCAAGGCCGGTCACGTGAGTGTTTCTGCCATAGATGAGGTTGAACCTGAAGGCCCCGACCGATTGACCTTCGGGCACTATTTGGATCGGCGTCACAAGCGAGAGCTGGATCGGGCTGCTCTGCCCCGACGCAACGGAGGAGAAGATGATCAGTCCCAGTATCGTTACCCCGACCGGCAGGTGCATTGTTCGTGCCATAGATCTCTCCTTTCCCAATGCGGCCGACACGCCCCCGTCTACCCGCTGAACTCCCTGACGGCATCCAGCATTGCCGTTATGTTCTCCACCGGTGTCATAGCCTGGATATTGTGAATCGTGTTGAAAACAAATCCCCCCGCTTCCGAGAAGATCCTGCAACGGTCAGTCACTTCAGCCTTCACTTCCGCAGGGGTTCCGAACGGTAGCGTTTTCTGCGTATCCACGCCTCCCCCCCAGAAGACTATCTCACCGCCGTACTGCCGTTTCAGATTCTCCGGCTCCATCCCTGTGGCTGAACATTGGACAGGATTTAGAATATCAAAACCTGATTCGATGAAATGTCTGATGAATGGTTCCACGGCGCCACAGGAGTGCTTCATCGTCTTCCAGGTTGTGTGAGAATGAATCCAGTCGTTCACCTGACGGTAGTATGGCGCGTAGAGCTCATCGAATGTGCGCGTGGAACAGAAACTGGAGGTCTGTGTGCCGAAGTCCGTCCCGCACACGAAGACGACGTCTATGGTATTCCCGACAGCATCCGCAACTTTCTTGAGGTTTTTCAGAGCCACCTCTGTCTGTCCTGCAAACACCGCATGAATGTATTCGCGCCGGGTGGCCGTGGAGATGTACCACTCCGCGATATCCCGGATTCCGCGGGGGTGCTTCAAGAAAGGAGCCGGCACAAGGGCAATGTCCCCGAATGCCGTGCCGCCAAATGTTGCGACGACAGCGCGACCGGAGGGTGAGAGCTCTCTCGCCCGGTCGCGGAAGTAGCGGAGATCCGCATCCGAAATCGGTGAGAACTCCTCCAGGTTGTGCTCCGGTTTCAGGGATCCCTCGTCGAGATGTTCCTGACGAACGATGGTGTCAAAGAAATACCCCGAGACAGGCATACGCCCGCTCGGAGGTGCACCGGTGTCACCCTCCGGATATATAAGGAGATCGCCATTCACATCGTTGCTTGTCCTGAATTCTTCTGATACCAGGACCTCCTGGCCCCACGGGAGCCTGAACTCCCTCCAGTTCTGGTTCGGAAAACCGAACATCGTCTTCCTCGGGGGAAGGGGGACGGTGTCGATATCCATCGCATCCAGGAGATCATCATCGATCCAGCCGAGCATCTGGTACGGCTCGTGCACCTTGACGGGCCGTTGCTCCAGAGAGAAATGCTCCCGCAAAGCCTGGACACAGCTCACATGTATCCCCGTGACGGCCGTGCCCCCGAAATCGACAGCAATCCTGTCCGGGCACCTGTGGTCGAGCGTTGCCTGTATCCGTTCCCGGCTGGTCATCGACTGCCTCGTTCGTGCTCCCCACCCCATCGCTACCTCCCCACGGTCCACGTCAGCCCGAGTCCGTACTCAAACCCGGTCATCATCGCCTCATGGTAGAGGAAGTGGGAATTGTATTTTGCGTTCAGCTCGACTCCAAAGTCCCCGACGATTACCAGCATCAGCCCGAACCCCAGCTGCCAGGCGAACTGCCCGGAGGTTCTGTCCACCGCATCATGTGCCAGCATGGACTTCTCCTGGACGATGTTCAAGCCGACATGGAGAAAGACGAAGGGCATAAGGCCGTCTGTTGTGAAGTAGTACCGTGGACCTCCCATCAGGTGAATCGCCGACAAGGAGAGATCAGACGAATGGGGAACATCATCTGAGGTACGGTAGCTTGAGTAGCCCGCCTGGAGCATCAGAACATACCGGTCCGGATAGAAGATCCCGTACCCGACATAGCCGCCGGCAGCCGAGGGGAAGGGAGCTGCCAGATTCCCGAGCGCCCGCGTGTAGAAACCTTGGGCACTCACAAAGGAGTTCAGCACTCCGGGGTTCTCCCCCGGAAGTTCAGTCTGCTGCCCCATTGCCGGTTGTGCGTGTGCGACAGAGGCCAGGATCAGAAGGATTGCTGCTGAGAGTCTCATTGGTCAATTCCGTTTCGTGGTTTCACATATTCGCTGGATTCCTCCATCCTGAGCTACCATGGGTTGTAGAGGACAACCAGATGGACGATGGGATTCTTCGCCTTTATGTCGGCAAGGGGAGCCGGATAGTAACTCTCCCTCCAGTAGAGTCCCAGTGATGCTTCGATTGCCCACCGGGATGAAAAAGGGTATGCCCCCTGCAACCGGAGATAGTGGAAGTGATGGTGACTGCTAAATTCCTCCCCATCCACCGGACTCATTGTCCAGATCCAGCCACTCACATAGCTCAGCGAACCCACGGTCCATCCCGAGGCTCTCAGGCTTCCCGATACAGTGGTCGCAACGCCTGGGCCGAAGTCGTAGTTTCTTCCCTCCGGATCGACATAGTAGTCATTTGGCGTCGATCCCATCAAGATCGCATGGAGTTGGACCTCGGGAATGAACGCTGATTCCTCCCCGTACCGGAACATGGCCAACCACTGCGCAGCAAGACTCGTATTCCCGAACTCGAACGCCGGGTTGTTGATGTAGTCATACGACAGCATGAGTGTCAGCAGGTGCTTTGTGTCTCTGTCGTTCTGGAGCTTGAACCCCCAGAGGTGCCCTTTGGACTGGACCCTGTTCAGTACCTGGAGAGAGTCTCTCTGCTTGTTGAAGAGCGCAACAGCCGCACCAAACCTGAACGAGGAGAAGGGCGTCGAAAGATCCACATCGAAAGGGTTACCGTAGATCAGGTCGAGCGAGACGAATCCTTGGTTTATGACATCTTTGACATCCACATTTCCATCGGCATCCAGGCTCCGCAAGCCGAACCGGAAAACAGAGGCGAAATACTTCGGTGAGTGCTCAGGCGGATTCGGAAAGACACGCCCCATTTCCCCCGAGATCAAACGGTTGAAACCGCGAACGGGGTTGATGAGCGTCCCCCCGATCTCGCTCCAGACACGCTCAGAGCCCCTGGCGGTATTATCTGTAATCATTGAAGAAAGACGGTAGAGCGCTTCGCCAAAGTTTATTCCAGTGACACCGGTTGCTATCCAGTCATTGAAGGCGGGCCGAAACGTCTCGCCGAAATACTCCCACAGCATGCTCCCGCTCAAGGCGAAGGGGGCTGATTCCCAGAAGTTGTACCCGTTCGTCCTCGCCGCGTTGAAGAAGAGCGCACCGTGGAAGGGATGGGAAAACTGGTTCGTGAGAAAATTATCACCATCGTATTCCCATCCCATAGAGATGTTCCGCCACCAGGTATCTGGCGTCACCTTTGCCCAGTTGTCTGCGGGGTCTTCCCAGCTTCTCACCCACCGCGCCAGAGCCCACGGGATGAAGAGCAGGATCCCCACCTCCCCTGCGGCAACCCAGAACCGCTTCTTGGCCTCCCAGGGGATGTAGATCGTGTCGGCCGGGATATCCTGGCGAACCATCATACTGTAGGGGCTCTCCGGATGGAGAGTGAATGCCCCACCCCCTCCAGAGGCCAGGAGACCGGACACCTGAGAGGAGAGCACCGTGAGCCGCCCCGACTGCGCGAGACTGACCAAGGGATCCTGATTGCTCCGCTTCTCTGCCGTCAACACGGCAGCATGTGAGTGAAGATGCAACATGGGGAATGTCAACGCGAACAGAAAGACCACTCCTGCTCTGCGTCGACGAAAAGCACTCGATGTCATATCACCTCCGGGTTGTGGTGAGAGAGATTGAGACTCACGCCTACTCATTGGAAGAGATAGCTCAAGCGCACCTGCAATCTCCAATCATACCGCTCGTCAGCATTGCTGATGTGACCTCCACTTCTCACTCCCAGGACCCATGCATTCCCGAACAGCTTTCCGAACTCAGCGGTAAATGGAAGAAACACCCTCTCGCTGATCCAGTTGATGCGGATATCCGGATTAAACATAGCGTACCAGCGTTTCCCGAGATCCAGCTTCAGAAACGGACGAATGGCGAGCTCGTGGATGTTTGGCCGGGATCCGTCACCTGCAATCGAAAAAACGTCTTTGAAGAAGACCCCCCAGAACCACCCACTGTACTCAAAGACCGTTCCCACAAGAGGGCCGAGGAGCAGCTTGCCGGTCCCAAGCTCTACCTCTCCTGCAGTGGGAAGGCCAACCTCCATACCCACCTGGAGCCTTGCCATGCCTCCCTTGTCGAAGGTGTAGTCAGCCTTCAGGGGGATATCGCCCAGACCTGATTTCGTCGTGAATGAGAGGTTGGTCGTGACAACCGGGATATCGAGCCGGAGGCTGAGCAGAGTGCCGAACCTGTACGCACTTCCAAGGCTCGTAACATTGTATGACCGGTCGTCCTTGAACTCCTTCCAGTCAGCGAAGAAGTCATTCTGCACGTCAACTCGGGGAAGCGGCCTGGTGGGATCTGTGCCATCGTTGTAGTCAGCCGCCCGGTCGGAGACTCCACTTCTGCCCGCGGATATTCCGCAATACGACTGTAGGACCTGGCCCGAGAACATCAGCAGTAGCACCAGAAGCCGTCGCACACGACACCCTCCCAGGAGAATCTGTGTCCAGTATAGACCCGGCGGCATTGGAGCGTCAATCGGTAGGTTCACACGTAGTGAGCCGATCGGGAGCGAGAACCATTTCAGCCAAACCTAAGAGGAATTTCCGCTGGAATCAAGTCCGGTGAGGCTTGCATCTGAGGCCCCCAGGGCTATATTGCTGCCAGATGCGTAAAGGAGGTGGAGTGAACACAGACTAGGTGATGAAGGCTTCTGACACACCCGCGTCCCACGTCCCCGCGCCTGGGGGAGAGCCGAAGCGACCTCGCCTCAACTCCATTGACCTCCTTCGAGGCGTTGTCATGGTTCTCATGGCGCTGGACCATGTCAGAGATTTCTTCACCGAAGTGAGATTTGACCCGCTCGACCTCTCCCAGACGGGGGCAGCGCTCTTCCTGACACGCTGGATCACCCACTACTGCGCTCCCGTGTTCGTCTTTCTGGCAGGAACAGGCGCCTTCCTCTCCCTCTCCCGCGGCAAAACCAGGTTAGACCTTTCTAAGTTTCTCCTGACGCGGGGCCTCTGGCTTGTCATTGTGGAGCTCACACTCGTTCGCTCCGCGTGGTTGTTCAATTTCGACTACACATACACCTTTGGACAGGTCATCTGGGTGATTGGATGGTCGATGGTCATCCTCTCCGGGCTGATGTTTCTCTCCACGAGGGTGGTGGCCATGCTGGGGATCCTGATGATTCTAGGACACAATGCTCTTGATGGACTCAGCCCAGAACAGTTCGGCTCCTTCGACTGGCTCTGGCAGATCCTTCACGTTCGGTCGATCATCAACCTGGGAGCCGAATCCGTATTCGCCGTGGCATATCCGCTCATTCCGTGGGTCGGCGTCATGGCATGTGGGTATGCGTTCGGTGAAGTACTTCGGAAGGACGAGTACCCGCGACGCAAGGTGCTGCTTCGGATCGGCATCGGAGCGACACTGGCCTTCATCATTGTCCGCGCGGTGGATATATATGGAGACCCCATCGGCTGGAGCGTTCAGGACAATTTGCTCTTCACGCTCCTCTCGTTCATGAACACCACGAAGTACCCCCCCTCACTTCTCTTTCTCCTCATGACACTCGGGCCCGCCATAGCACTGCTCGTCCCGTTCGAACGGGCGGGAGGGCGCATTGCCCACTTCTTCATCATATTCGGTCGGGTTCCGTTCTTCTTCTACATACTCCATATCTACCTGGCTCATTTCCTGGCCTTCTTGGTCGCCACCGCAGCCGGATACGAAACGTGGTACATGTTTGCCAACACCCCCCCCTGGGAGTGGCCGGTAGGGTTCGGCTTCGGGTTACCCGTGGTGTACGCAGTCTGGGTGGGCGTCGTCCTTCTCCTCTATCCAGCGTGCAAATGGTATGCAGGCGTCAAGCGCCGAAGCAACCATCCGCTTCTGACCTACCTCTAGTCAGGGTGAAGGAATCAGAGGTATCGGAGCTCACGTCCTCTCCCCTGTCGCGGATGAGAGTGCGACGACCAACCTGCAGAGAATCACCCGGCCCTCGTAGTCCAGAACGATTTGATGGACATTGCAGATGTCTGGGGAGGAAATCGCCGTCCGGCACATAAATGGCCGGTACCTCTGATGCCTGCTCCGGGAGATGCCCCCCGCCTAGTGCCAGGCATCACTCCCCGGCATGACATTGGGCCAGCGACCGACGGTGATTGAGGTCAGGGCGACGGAAGATGCGACCTCATCAGGTGCCTTCTTCTGGCTAACGCCCTGTTTGACTTCGGATCCGTCGCCCTCCTCAACACCGCTGGCATTTTGCGGTCTGAAGCCACCTCCCCGGTAAGAGTGCTGGGCCCCGCCTTGACAAAGTCCCGATCCTCCCGTATATTATTATGAGCATATGCTCATAACTCTATTGCCCGTCAGGCCATGGCAAGACCGTACAAAGAGCGTACCGTCCGCTACCGTCCCCGGGTGACACTCTACAAGCCCCAGGGAATCCCGCGGAAATTCCTCCAGACTGTGGTTCTTACCGTGGACCAGTTGGAGGCGCTTCGCCTGGCCGATCATCTGGGGGCCTCGCATGAAGACGCGGCGGCCGAACTCAACGTCTCCCGCCCGACGTTTGGAAGAATTATTGAGGCTGCCAGACGAACGGTGGCCGAAGCCCTCCTGCAGGGAAAGGCAATTGTCATCCAGGGCGGCATCTACACTCTGGCCTCACGACAGGCATTCTACTGCCCTCGCTGCAGGTGTGAGCATACCTCAGGAGAGAGAGAAGTCGAAGAGCTGAGATGTCCGCACGAAGGCAGAAGGAGGCAGAGACAAGGTTCTCACACTAACGGTAGAAACCGATGATAAGGAGGAGAGACCTATGACTGGAGAGAAGACTCTTACCATAGGGATCCTGACCGACGACGGCAGGACCATCAGTTCACACTTCGGGCGTGCCCTCTACGTGGAGGTTATTACGCTGAAGGACGACCAGGTCGTTCACCGTGAACGGCGGGAGAAGCCGGGTCACCACACATTCGGGGACGGAGGGGGCAGGCACCGCCATGGAGGTGAGACGACTGAAGGTCACGGCTACGGGCATGGATCCGGCTTCAAGCACGCCGCTATGGCCGAAATCATGGAGGACTGTCAAATGGTCATCGCCAGAGGGATGGGACCTGGAGCATTTGAGAACCTCTCCTCACTGGGCTTGCACCCCGTGCTGACAGATCTCCACACCATCGACGAAGCAGTCCGAGCAGTCGGCGAAGGGACCATCGCCCACAAACCTGAGCGGATTCACCACAAAGGAAACCGCTAGGAGAGAATCCGGCCCGGGTGGGCACGCCCGGGAGAGTTCATCCCGCGGTTCGCTGCCGGATGAGAAGGCTCCCCGGCCTCTGCTCTCTCCCGGTTCTCTATGTTGAGGAGAATGGTGTAGCTGTGCGACTGGCACGCTTCAGTGAACGCCCTCTCCACTCTTGGGCTTTGGCAATGCCAGAACAAGCACTGTCACCCCGACCCCTGCACTGAGGAGCGACCCAGCAAGAATTCCTACTTTGGCGGCGTCGAGCAGGTCCCCCTGAAGCGCCAACCCCGCGATGAAGATTGCCATGGTGAAGCCAATACCTGCCAGACATCCCGCTCCAACCATTGACCCCCAGTTCACCCCTTCAGGCAGGCGACTGACGCCAAGCCTGACGGCAACGAAACTGAACAGCACGACGCCCACAGGTTTCCCCACAAGCAGCCCGATCATGACGGCAAAGGCGACCGGATTCCCGAAATCGCCGAGCTCGATCTGGACGCCGGCGTTCGCCAGGGCGAAGACAGGCATAATCACGAACCCGACCCAGGGGTGGAGAAGTGTCTCCATTCGCTTCAAGGGAGAGACCGTCTTGCGTGTGGCCAACTCCAGTTCTCTCAGCTTTTCGAAGCTCTCATCAGTGGAGCTCCACCCCTCCCCCTGCATGAAGTGAAGCGTGTTCTTCACGATTCTGTCCAGCCGTCCCTCGCTTACCCAGCTCCGTATCGGTGTCAGGAGGCCGACAATCACTCCCGCTATTGTCGCGTGGACACCTGATTCATGGAAACCGAACCAGATCACGAGTCCGAAAATGACAAACACGGCGATATTCCGTACACCGACCTTCATCAGCAAGAGAAGGAGCGTAATGGATACTGCGCTCAGGATGAGACCTCCCCAGTGGATCGTCTCGGTGTATCCGATCGCAATGACGAGAATCGCTCCGATGTCGTCGACAATGGCCAGAGAAAGAAGGAAGACACGAAGACCCCTGGGTATTCTCCTACCGAGCACTGCCATGCAACCGACGACAAACGCAATGTCTGTTGCCATCGGGATACCCCATCCATCCTGTCCGGGCTCGCCCGCCTGGAGTGCGAGATAGACCAGAGCCGGAGCAACCATCCCGCCCAGTGCCGCCATCATCGGGAGCGTCGCTTTCTTCATCTCGCGAAGCTCACCCACGAGCAGCTCCCGCTTCACCTCGAGACCGATGACGTAGAAGAAGATCGCCATGAGGAGATCATTTATCCAGTGCTGAAGGGAATGCTCCATCTGGAATGACCCGAACGCGAACCCGACCTTCGTCTTCCAGAAGGAGAGAAAGGAATCGGCAAGCGGGGAGTTCGCAAGGGCCAGCGCCGCTACCATCGCCACCAGGAGGACAACGCCGCCCGCCGATTCGATATGCATGAACCGGCGAAGCGGGTCAACAAGAGCGTCAATCGGCTCTCTGGGAAGTCGGGGATGCTGGTCTGTCTCGGCATGAGCCATGTATCAGCCCTCCTGAGCTGTCTCGTTCCTGTTATTTCTCTGCTTCGAGTCTCTTCCTTGCTTTTCCCAGAGCGACCTTCTGTTCTTTGCTCACACTCGGGTATGAGAGGTCCAGCGAGGCAATCGTAGAGGTTATGATTTCTGCGACAATCGCCCGGGATACCCATTTCCGGTCGGCTGGAATAACGTACCACGGGGCCCACGGCGTACTCGTTGCGCTGAGTGCCTCCTCATACGCCATCATGTAGTCTTTCCAGAACCCCCGTTCGGCAACGTCCGCTTCGGAAAATTTCCAGTGCTTGTGCGGATTGTTCAACCGCTCAAGAAAACGCTTCTTCTGCTCATCCCGGGACACATTGAGAAAGAACTTCAGGATCGCGGTCCCGTTTCGTGCCAGGTGCTTCTCAAAGGTGTTGATGTCTTCGTAGCGTCTCTGCCAGAAGGATTTTCCGCGCTTGCCGGGCGGCAGTTTCTGACTCTCGAGTATTTCAGGGTGTACCTTCACGACGAGCACTTCTTCGTAGTACGAGCGATTGAAAATGCCGATTCTGCCCCGCTCAGGAGTCCGTCGTGCGCACCGCCACAGGAAGTTGTGATCGAGTTCCTCCGGGGAGGGTTTCTTGAAGCTGAAGACCTGACATCCCTGCGGATTGACCCCTGACATCACGTGCTTGATGAGCCCGTCCTTTCCGGCAGCGTCCATTGCCTGGAAGACAATCAAAACCGAATAGGTGTCGCTCGCCCAGAGGAGCTCCTGCGCGGTCGCAAGGTGCGCGAGGTTCTCTTCCAGAAACGCCTTCGCCTTCTCCTTAAGGACATCCTTTCCGAGCCTTCGCATCTCCTTCGTCCCCATCCAGGCCGGATCATAGTCCTTGAGGCGGACCTTCTTTCCTGGGGGAACCCGAAAGAGGTTGTTGAGTACCTTGGTGTTCATTGTTCTTCACTCCGAGAGAGGGCACGTCGATGTTGGGTTGTCGGCACTAAGGTGTATTTCCTTGTCTCGATGAAAGATGGTGAGCGCATCACCTGTTTTCAGTGTATACGTGGCGGACTCTTGGGATATGTCCACCTCCAGCGAACATCCGCGAATGAGAAGGGGGAAACGGAGCCTCTGATGGTTCTCGTGCAATTTGGGATGGAACGCGATGCGGCCCCCGTGATCCCTCATACCCGCAAACCCGTACGTCATGACCATCCAGGTTGCGCCCATGGACGCGATATGTACTCCGTGATGTACATTGCCGCCGATATCCGCCAGGTCCATGAGAACCGAGTAGAGGGCGTACTCAAGAGCCTTCCGGAGGTATCCGATCTCATGCGCAACGATGCACTGTACGCCGACCGAGAGGCTTGAATCACCGGTCGTCAGCGGATCATAGTAGTCAAAGTTCCGCTTCTTCTCCTCAGCGGTGAATGCGTCTCCCAGCAAGAACATTGCCAGGACGATATCCGCTTGCTTGATGACTTTGTGACGGTAGATGACAAGCGGGTGGTAGTGTAGAAGCAGAGGGTATTTGTCCTTGGGGGTGTTTTCGAAATCCCACGTCTTCTTTTCCAGAAAACGGTCGTCCTGCGGATGAATGCCGAGCTCTTCATCGTACGGGATGTACATTGCCTCTGCAGCCCTCTTCCACGCTTCGGCTTCGGATTCCTCCAGGTTCAGCTCGTGTACGAGTTCCCTGTAGCGACCCTTCTTCTGTGTCTTGATCCACTCCACCGTCTCAGCCGCATACCGGAGGTTCTCCCGGGCCATGAGGTTAGTGAACGTGTTGTTGTCAACGACGGTATTATACTCATCAGGCCCGGTCACACCCTGGATACAGAATTGCCCGTTGCTGGCTGTCGAATAGAACCCGAGATCCACCCAGAGCCGGGCGGTTTCGATCAGCATCTCCACCCCCGGCCCGTGCAGAAACTCCACATCACCCGTTACCTCCACGTACTTCTTCAGAGCATAGATGATGTCCGCATTGATGTGGTACTGAGCGGTTCCCGCGGCATAGTAGGCAGAAGCTTCATCACCGTTGATTGTCCGCCAGGGGAAGAGCGCACCTTTCTGATTTACCTCCCTGGCACGCTTCCTCGCCTTCTCCAGCATGCTGTGACGGAATCTGAGCAGATTGCGCGCTATGCGGGGGGCAGTGTAGACCAGAAACGGTAGCACATAGATCTCCGCGTCCCAGAAGTACTGTCCTTCGTATCCCTGCCCGGTGAGACCTTTTGCCGGGATCCCCACCCCCTCAGCTCTGGTTGTTGCCTGGAGCAGGTGGAAGACGTTCACACGGATCGCCTGCTGGATCTCCTCCCTCCTCCGGGAGGCGATCGAGGGATCGGGCCATACCTCCACATCGCTCCGATTCCAGCACTCCTGAAGATGTCGGGTGTGGCCTTCACGCAGCTCGTCGAATCCGACCTCCTGGGCTCGATCGAGAGTTCGTTCAGCCCTGGTGCAGAGCTCTTCGGAGGGAACCCGTCGCGACGTGTGGTATGTCATGAATTTGGTAAGGCGAAATGGAACCCCGGGGAGGGCATTGATCGAGTAGACAACCTCACCCGAATCCTCATCGTGCCTGACAGCCTGCGAGACGGTGCTGTCGCTCTCGAAATGATGATCGACTCCACAACCCAGCGTCATTTTGCTGCTGCGAGCCTTGAATCCGAGAACAACCCGTCCCCCTTCCGCCTTCGCGCCCTCGGGGACAAGAACCTTCCACGCGAACTTCCGTACTCCTCTCGGATCCTCGCTCTCCGTCACCACGCTTTCGTGCGTCACAATCTCAGACGAAACCGCCACGGGGGCACTCGCATTGAGCACGGTCACCTCATACGAGATTGCCGCAAGGTGGCGGTCCCGCATCGAGACGAAGCGGCGTGACCGGACAGCGACACTCTTCCCCGCCGCAGTTTCCCACACAAGGGAACGCTCCAGTATTCCCTCCTTCATATCAAGCACACGTTCAAACGTTGAGAGGCGCGCTGTCGGCAAGTAAAACGGCTCATCATCCACGTAGAGCTTGATGATCGTCGCGTCAGGCACATTGATGATGGTCTGACCTGTCTTGGCAAATCCGTAGGCCTCTTCTCCGTAGATTATCGGCCAGGTCTCGTGAAACCCGTTGACAAATGTCCCAGGCTCGTCGACGGGGGCGCCCTCATCAAACGTCCCGCGGATCCCGAGGTATCCATTCCCCAGTGCAAAGAGGGATTCCATCTGTCCGAGAAAACGGGGATAGAATCGCTTCTCGATAAGTCTCCATTCATCTGCCGGATAGACATAATCGGGAGGTGTAACGCGTTCACGATGGAGCATGGCTTTCCTGAGGTTGGGTCTGATGTGTGTGCTGGTGCTGCGAGAGAAGCGTTCCGCCGTGATTCATCTTCCTCGCCGGGACTACTTGAGCAGCTCGCCGAGGTCCTCAACGACGATGTCCGCCCCGTGCTCGCGGAGCTCATCCGCGTGCGATTTTCGATCCACTCCAATAACAAGACCGAAGCCACCCGCCCGTCCGGCCGCAACTCCCGAGATTGCATCCTCCACAACAACGGCGCGCGCCGGTTTCACACCGAGAAACTCGGCGGCTTTCAGGAACGTATCGGGGGCAGGCTTGCCGGGAAGCTTCAACTCTGCAGCCACAATGCCGTCCACCTGCGCGTCGAAGAGGTCGGCAATCCCTGCAGCTCTGAGTATCGTCCCACAGTTCTTGCTCGCGGTCACCACAGCCGTCTCGAGCCCCAGGTCACGCAATCGACGGACGACTTCGACGGATGAATCGTAGACGTCAACACCCTCGGCCCGCACGACTTCGTTGAAGAGTTGGTTCTTCATGTTTCCAAGGCCGTGGAGAGTGTCATAGCCGGGCGGCGAAGCAGGATCTCCCTCGGGCAGCGTGATATTGCGAGATGCGAGAAAACTCCGTACGCCCTCCTGCCGGAGCATGCCGTCCACGTACTGCTTGTAGTCAGTTGCGATCTCGAAGGGCTGGAACGGTTCACTGGTTGCGTCGGCGCGACGGCGAAGAAAATCGTCAAACATACGCTTCCAACAGGAAGCGTGGACCCTGGCTGTCGCAGTAAGAACACCATCCAGATCAAACAGGACGGCCTCATACCGATCCGGGGCGATACTATGGACTCCTCTGGCGGAAGACATGATGTTCTAGGTCATTTCAGTTGGTTGGCCCGTTGATGTCAGGACGCTCCTCCAGAGCCAGCCATGGGGGTCGATCTTCTTACGCTCTGACACCGCAAGGGAAATCGGGATATGCGTGAAGGAGTTCTTCCAGCTGCCCACTACCATATCTGTACGTCCGGACATCCCTGCGTGGACTGCGTTGTGTCCCAGCAGGAGACAGAATGCCGCATCGAAAGCATTCGCGGGCAGGCTGCGAATCGTGTAGCTGGGGTCAATGTACTTGAGGCTGGTTTCCATCCCCAGCGAGGTACAGTACTCGCCAATCCTCTCCCTGAGTGCCACCCCGATATCCCGGTAGCGGGTGTTGCCCGATGCGTCATTCCCCACGACAGCAGCCGGGAGGTCATGCCCTGCCCCCTCCGCCACCACAACAACAGCATGCCCCCGCGCATCCAGCCGTTCCCTGAGCGCTTTCAGGAAACCCTCGATCGTGAACCGGATTTCAGGAACGAGACAGATGTTGACCTGTGAGTCAGCAAGCGCTGCGTACGCTGCAATGAAGCCCGAGTCACGGCCCATGAGTTTCACCAGCCCAATGCCGTTTCTGGCGCCCTCCGCCTCGCTATGTGCGGCGTACGTCGCACGCCTGGCTTCCGAGACAGCGGTCTGAAATCCAAACGACGTCTGAACGTACGAAATGTCGTTATCGATGGTCTTGGGAATCCCGACGACAGAGATCTTCAGCCCGCGTTTCTTTACCTCTTCGGCGATCGCGTGTGCACCCCGCAGCGTTCCATCTCCACCTATGGTGAACAAGATGCCAATGTGCATCCGCTCCAGCGTGTCAACCATCTCCCGAACATCCTGGCCGCCGCGAGATGAGCCCAGAATCGTACCTCCGTGCTCATGGATCCGACTCACCACCTGGGGGGTCAACTCGATGGGCCTGTGCCCTTGCGTATGCGTGAGGCCTTCGTAACCGTACGGAAAGCCGTAGATGCTTTTCACGCCGTAGTGAAAATGGAGACTCAACACGATCGCCCGCACGACATCGTTGAGGCCAGGACAGAGACCGCCACACGTTACGATCCCGCAACTGAGCTTGGATGGATCGAAATAGATTTGCTCCCGCGGACCCGCTAACTCAAACACTGGGGGATCCTTGCCCTGATCGAGGTAGGATTTGATCTCTACGAGATCGGAGCCGTAGAGGATGCGTTCATCGTCCCGGACGAACCTCAGTCCCCGCATGGGAGAAGGGATCCGACATTCAGCCAGGCGCGGTATCGAGAAGTCAAGATCTTGCAGCATCATCACACCCTATGATCGGAAGAGCGTCTTCCCGGTACTGTTGAGATCAGAAGCGGCAACCTTCACCCGCTCCGCCATGGAAGCCTCCGCTGCAGCGAGGTAGACACGGGGATCGTATTTCTTCTTATTCCCCACATCCCCATCCACCCTCAGCACGCCGTCGTAGTTCTTCATCATGTGGTCAGCCACAGCCCTCGTGAAGGCGTACTGCGTATCTGTATCAACATTCATCTTCATCACACCGTAGTCGATAGACTCGCGGATCTCCGCAATCGAGGAGCCGGAGCCCCCGTGGAACACAAGGGCGAATCGCGCATCCTTACCGTACTTCTTCTCGACCGCGTCCTGCCCGTTCTTCAGGATCGCGGGCTTCAGCTTCACATGGCCGGGCTTGTAGACCCCGTGGACATTTCCGAATGTTGCGGCCAGAAGGTAGCGGGCTTCCTTGACTCCATTCATGCGCCGTGCAACCTCGAGCATGTCCTCCGGCGTCGTGTAGAGCTTTGAGGCCGGAGCACCCTCGCCGGAAATCCCATCCTCTTCTCCTCCCACAACTCCTGTCTCGATTTCCAGAATGATTTCGCTCGCGGCGCAGCGCTCTAGTAGGGGTACCGCGATATCCAGATTCTCCATCAGCGGGAGGGCGCTTCCGTCAAACATGTGACTGTTGAAGAGGTTCGGCCTTCCCTCCGCACGTCGCCGTTCCGTCTCCTCGACCAGCGGAATGAGAAAGCTCTCAAGCTTGTCGGCAGGACAGTGGTCTGTATGGAGCGCCACGTAGATATCGTACCTATCGGCCACACGGCGCACGTGTTCGGCAATAGATGCCGCTCCGAGAACCATATCCTTCACCGACGATCCCGAGGCAAAAGCGCCACCACCGGTCGACACCTGGATGATGCCGTCACTCCTGCTCTCGGCGAGCCCCTTCAGAACAGCATTTGCAGTGGTCAGCGAGGTTACATTGATGGCGGGATAGGCGAATTTCTGATCAAGCGCCACGTCAATCATTCTGCAATACGTTGCGTAGTCTGCTACTGGCATGGTTCCTCCTCTAGAAACAGTCGCTTTGCCCGTGTGAGCGAAGACTCCGGCCCGGGCCATGGGATCACTCACGGAATCCAAATATAGCACCATCCTGTCTAACCTTCAACCAACCCTTTGATTCTGAACTCGCTCATAGCACGGCTTGTTCCAGCCCCGCATCTTGACGATGACCTTTTGAATTTCGTCCGAAATGTGTTTCTTGAGGTAATGCATGCGGAGGCTAATCCGGGAACCCGCATCAGACCGACAATCCGGGGACACCATGAGTCCAATTACATTCCCCTCCCACAAAACCAAGATCGTCTGCACAATCGGACCCTCCTCGAGCTCTCCGTCAGTAATGGAGCAGATGATCCGGGCTGGTATGAACATTGCCCGGTTGAACTTCTCACACGGAAGCTTCGAAAGTCATCGTTCCGTGATTCAGAACCTCCGCGAGGTCGCGCGGACACTCGGTCGGCAGATCACCATTCTGGTCGACCTTCCGGGCCCCAAACTCCGTGTCGGTGAGCTACAGACCGAACCAGTCGAACTGAAGGCCGGGGAACCTTTTACGCTCACCTCAGAGGACGTTGCGGGAGATCCATCCCGCATCTCCGTCAGCTTCAAGAAGCTTCCCGAGGTCGTCAGGCCCGGGAACATGCTCTTTCTCAACGATGGGATCATTCAGCTCCAGGTTGACAAGGTCGAGGGTCACGAGGTGCGGTCGCACGTCGTCGTTGGCGGCGAACTCCGTTCTCGCAAAGGTCTCAACGTGCCTGGCATCGATCTGGGCGTTCAGGCGTTCACCGAGCACGATCACGAGCTTCTGAAATTTGCCCTGGAGAACGGCGTTGATGCGGTAAGCCAGTCCTTCGTCGAAAGCGCAGCTGATATCGAGGCGGTTCGCAGTGCGGCATATTCGCTGGGACACACACCGTTTATCATCGCAAAGATAGAACGCGCCCGTGCCCTCGAGAACATCGACAGCATCCTCACGGCGGCACACGGCATCATGATCGCCCGGGGAGATCTGGGCGTGGAAATACCGATAGAGGAAATCGCCCTGACGCAGAAACGAATCATGCGCAAAGCGAACCTTCTCGGACGGCCGGTGATCACGGCGACACAGATGCTGGAATCTATGACGACCAATAGACTCCCTACCCGTGCCGAAGCGACCGACGTTGCGAACGCCATTATCGACGGGACAGATTGTGTTATGCTGTCAGGCGAGTCGGCAATGGGGAAATTCCCTGTTGAGGCTGTCTCCATGCTCGCGAGGATCGCATCCTCCACAGAACCGCAGTTGCCGCACCGTGAGGTGCGCGAGGCGATCAGGTCGATCGGACGGGGGATCGAGGTCAGGCCCGCAGACCTGATCTCCCTCAGCCTTGAATCGATGCTCGAACACATCACGCCAGAGGTTATCGTAGTACCCACCAGGAGCGGGGCAACCGCGCGGAACATCGCGCGCTTCAAGTTCCCCGTCTGGATTGCCGCAATAAGCCGCGAGTCGGCTACCTGTCAACACCTGCAATTCTCCTATGGCACCTTCTCCATTCACGAGCCCGATCTGCCTGATGACTGGAACCTGTATACCCGCAATCGCCTTCAGGAGAGGGGCGTTGCCTCTGGGACGGCAATTCTTATCGAAGGGCCCTCCCACAGGCATCCGGAGGCAAATCATCGGATTGAAATCCTGGATTTGAGCAGATAGCTGAAACCCATGCACGAACAAGGATCGTGCCGATATGAAAGTAGGCATAGTCGGAAGCGGTTTCGTGGGAAGTTCGGCCGCATTCGCGATTGTCCTTCGCGGCGTGGCCTCCGAGCTGGTTCTCGTAGATATCAACCGTAAACTGGCAGTCGCGCACGCCGAGGATTTGCTCCACGCAACACCGTTCGGGTCACCGACGGTGATTTCAGCAGGAGAGTATGCAGAGCTGAACAGTGCCGAACTCGTCATTCTGGCATGCGGAGTCGGCCAGAAGCCCGGCGAAACACGCCTGCAGCTCTTGGAGCGAAACGCCAAGGTGTTCGAATCTGTGACCTCTCAGGTAATGAGACACGCACCGAACGCCATTCTCCTGGTTGCATCCAACCCCGTTGATGTCATGACACAGGCAGTCGGCACATTCTCGGGGCTCCCGTCAGCCCGTGTGATCGGGTCCGGGACAATCCTTGATACGGCTCGATTTCGGGCCCTTCTGGGCGAACACCTTGACATCTCACCCCAATCGGTCCATGCATACGTAATCGGAGAGCACGGCGACTCGGAAGTGCTCGTCTGGTCGAGCGCCAAGGTCGGGGGTATCCCGCTCCACGATCTCTCCTCTGCGCATCTCACCATCGAAGCCCGGAAACGGATAGACGATGCAGTCAGGAGGGCCGCATACAAAATCATCGATGGAAAGGGCGCTACCTACTATGGCATCGGTGCGGGTCTCGCCCGGATAACACGCGCAATCCGTGACAACGAGAGGACGGTACTGACACTGTCCACCCCTCTGGCGGGTATCCAGGGGTTTGAGGGGGTCAGTCTCTCTCTGCCGAGGGTCGTCGGCTCGGAGGGCATTGTCTCAACACTCCAGCCCTCCCTTTCAGACGAGGAATGGAGAGAGCTCCAAAGGAGTGCGGCAATTCTCCGGGAGGCGGAGAGGCAAATCGGCCTGTAACCTCACGAACGTGGTGCAGAGGCAGATGAAAGAGTACGCAAGTCCAGCCAGTCACACAGCTGAGCATGTCCTGAACCAGACCATGGTCAGGATGTTTCACCGGGGTCGGTCATTCAGTTCGCACATTGAGAAGAAGAAATCAAAGTGCGACTACCACTTCGACCGCAATCTAACACAGGAGGAGGTTGCTGAAATCCAGAGACGTGTCAATGAGATCCTCCAATCGGACCTCCAGGTCACAGAGGAGTTTCTCTCAAGAGAGGAGGCCGCACAGCAGTACAATCTGGGCCGCCTGCCAGATTCGGCCGGTGACAACGTTCGCATTGTCAAGGTGGGAGACTACGACGCTTGCCCGTGCAGCGGTCAGCATGTAGCATCGACCATCGAGGTGGGAAGATTCACTATCGTCTCCACGAGCTACGAACAGGACGTGCTCCGCATACGCTTCAGGATCCAGGAACCATCTCCATGATCCGAACTCCGGCAACGACAAGATTCGACCAGGAACCAAAAAAAACTCCTTCCCCGAGGCGCTCAACAAAGGCGACGGCTCTTTTCAAGTAACAATTGAAATGAGTGAGCATATCTTCCATAGTATATAGAGTTACATGATTTCATTCCATCCTGTGGGTGCGCTGCCATCACTCTCCCCGATGCTTGACCCCAAGATTTTTTGTGAAGTCGTTGCATCTTTTTGCGAATCTCACTAGAATTTTCTTCACATCCGTGGCAACACCTCAGAGCTGAAGTTACCCGACGTACCGGTCAGTTCAGAGTCACTCATCCTGCGCAACCACGGCTCTGCACCGCTTCCAGCCAAGCTCGAGAGTATTTCATAGGACGAATTGTTGTCTTGTCCCCTGCGAGGGGAATCAACTGATTCGCATTGAAGTACCGCCACTTGAACAATTGCCGGAGCACGCATGAGTTCCCAACAACGTCGAAACCCTGAGGCGATGCGAAAACATATCGCCGAGGAGATTGAGCAGATACGGGCTCAACTCGAACGCCTGAAGCTCTTCGCCGAAGCCTCCGCAAGTCAGCAGGCCCAAGAAGAACCAAAGGCCGATTCAGGTGGGCACGGGAGTATGCGTGGGCGAGCCGGAGGTTCCTATACTATAGACTAGAGTCCCCCGCCGGAGCCGATCCATAAGGCTGACGCCTCAAACCCGTTTCTCCGGTTCCGGCGGCTATCTCCCTTCGAACACCCAACCCAGTCATGTTCCGAACCGTTTTTCACTACATCCTGACAACCCTGTTCCTCCCACCCCTCATCCACGCCCAGACGTCATCGGTGCTCATCGAGATGAGAGGCATTGAGCAAGATCAGCTGAACGGGGCCCTCTCCCTGTTTGGCGATCAACGAGGAAAGGCCATCGCCTCCTACCTGAACAAGAACGTGCTCATTGTGGCAACATCAGCCGAGGCGAAAGTTCTCAGCGAACGCGGTTTTGAATTCACGGTGATTCTAGAGGACACCAGTCGCAGGACCCTGTTCAAGCGTGCGCTCTATGGGAGCTCGATGACCCTCTCCTCGTTCTATCATTCGTACGACGAGATCCTCGCCGAGGCTGACGCGCTCCACGAACGACGCCCCGATCTCATCACGAGGTTCGCTATCGGCAAGACCACCCAGGAGAAACGTACAGTATACGCGATCCGTATTTCCAACAATGTGGCAGGCCGGCAAGATAAACCGGCAATACTCTTCAACGGTTGCCATCACGCCGATGAGATTATGGGTGCGGAGATCTGCACGGCGCTCATGAACGAGCTGGTGAACAAGTACGGGAGTGACCAGAGCGTGACCACCTGGGTTGATCGGTACGAAATCGTGATTGTCCCCGTGGTGAACGTGGACGGACACCATGTTGTCAGCTCCGGGATTGATCCACGGTGGCGAAAGAACACACACGACACAAATGGCAATGGCGTCCTCTATGAATACCCCGAGGGGGTCGATCTGAACCGGAACTACGACTTCAACTGGGCTCACGGCGGCAGCGGCGACCCAATGAGCATCCGGTATCGCGGTCCGTACCCCTTCTCAGAAACCGAAAACCAAGCCATGCGTGCGCTGGCGGACGACTACAGGTTCGTCCTGTCGCTGACCTACCACAGCCAGGGCGAGGTCATCTACTATCCTTGGATCTGGCGCGAGCGCAAAGCCCCGGAGGACAAGCTGCTGACCGAGCTGGCAAACGGCTTGGGCTCCTCCATCAGAACCATGGCGGGTGACACAACCTACAAGGCAGAATATGGTGCAGGGACGGTTGGGCAATCCTACCCGTGGCTCTACGGGAGGTACGGGACCTTCGATTTCGTGGTGGAGACGGGCAAAGGAGCACACATTTTCCCCGACTCCGACGCTGCCGCGATCCTCGAAAGCAACCTGGAGGGGATCAGATACATCCTCGATCGGGGAAATGGACCGGGACTGACGGGCCACGTCAGGGACGCGCGCTCCGGCAAACCTCTCGAAGCCCACATCTGGCTCCCAGATATAGACATGGAGGACATCCAGAGAAGAACCTCGCTGGAGCGAACGGGCCGGTTCTTCAGGCTTCTGTCACCGGGGAAGCACCGCCTCATTGTCCTCAAGAATGGGTACGAACCCGAAATCCTCCCGGAGGTGGAGGTGGGCAAAGAAGGGTGGACCCCTGTCGAAATCATTCTTCGGCCGCTCGAGTAGAGCCAGAACTGGCCCTCTGCGCCATCAACGCACCAGAGGATCCCGTGAAGACCGGAAGAAGCCAAATGAAGACTGACACCTCAATAGAGAAGGCCTACGACCTCGCTCGGGAGCGCTACGCTGAGCTCGGCGTGGATACCCAGAGGGCCCTCGAGACATTGAGGCACACACCGATTGCCCTAAACTGCTGGCAGGGAGACGACGTCCGTGGATTCGAGAATCTTTCAGATGCGCTCAGCGGTGGCGGGATACAGGTCACCGGTGGTTTCCCCGGGAGAGCGCGCACCATCGAAGAGCTCCGGACAGATCTCCAGAAGGCGTTCTCCCTCATTCCGGGAAGTCACCGTCTGAACCTCCATGCAATGTACGGGGATTTTGGGGAGAAGCGTGTGGAGAGAGACGCGATCCTCCCGGAACATTTCGAGAGCTGGATCGAGTGGGCAGCTCAGCAGGGTATCAATATCGATTTCAACGCAACCTGCTTCGCGCACCCGCTTGCGGATTCAGGTTTCACCCTGAGCAGCAAAGACGGCGGAGTACGCGATTTCTGGATCGAGCACGTTCAGCGTTGCCGTGCGATAAGCGCCCACATAGGGAGAGCTCAGAAAGACCCCTGCATCCACGATCTCTGGATCCCCGATGGATCCAAGGACATCACCGTCAGCAGGGCCACGCACCGAGCTCTACTGAAGGATTCTCTCGACAGAATATTCGGAACCTCGTACGACCCGGACCAGATGAAAGATGCCGTGGAAGGCAAACTCTTTGGCATTGGGAGCGAGTCCTTCACGGTTGGTTCCTATGAATTCTACCTCGCCTACGCGGTAACCCGGAATGTCATGCTCTGTATCGACATGGGCCATTTCCATCCTACCGAGCTAGTGGCTGACAAAATCTCGGCCGTCCTCCCCTTCTCGTCGGAACTCCTCCTCCACGTGAGTCGGGGGGTGAGGTGGGACAGCGACCATGTCGTCATCCTCAATGATGAGACCCGTGCATTGATGGAGGAGATCGTGCGTGGCAACTTTCTGAATCGGGTCCACATCGCTCTCGACTTCTTTGATGCCAGTATCAACCGGGTGGGCGCCTGGATCATCGGGACGCGTGCAACACTCAAGGCATTGCTCCTTGCGCTTCTCGAGCCGCGCGAACGACTCGTGGTACTCGAAGACGAGGCGAACTACTTTGCGCGATTGGCATTTCTGGAAGAGGTCAAGACACTTCCCGCCGGCGCCGTGTGGGACTACTACTGCGCTTCGATGGGGGTGCCTCCCGCGGAGCAGTGGCTGGACGAAATCGCCCGCTACGAGGCGGACGTGCTCCGGAACCGATAGGAACTCCGGCGCGAACAGATGCTGCACACCCAGTGATCCGATCTCTGATCGGGAGATGAGTAAGGAACGGCTACACTATGGAGCAGGTACACGAGAGAATCGCAGGTCGACTCCGGGGGGGATATCCACACATCGAGACCGAAAAGCGCTCGCTGGAGCCGGGGGAACTCACAAAGCCGCGCATTCTCATTGTCGAGGATGGCATGATCATGGCGGAGGAGATGCGCCGGCGATGCGAAGCTCTGGGGTACAGAGTTGCCGCCATCGTCGCCACAGGAGAGGAAGCACTCGACATTGCAGAAGTCGTCCAACCTGACCTCGTGCTCATGGACGTGCGGCTCGGGGGGGTTATCGACGGAGTGGAGGCCGCACGGAGAATGCGTGAAGAGCTCGAACTTCCTGTGGTGTATGTAACAGCCTATTCTGACGATGCCACGCTCGAGCGGGCGAAGCGCACGGGACCCTTCGGCTATCTCCTGAAGCCCGTGGGCGCCCGTGAACTCCATACCACAATCGAGATGGCGCTCTACAGACACGCGGCAGAACAGGAGTTGCGGGATTCCCATGCACTGTCCCGCGCTCTGCTCGAGGCTTCACCGGACGCCGTGGCACTCACCGATATCCAGGGAACCGTACTCTTCTGCAACGACCTTTACGCGGGGCTCGTTGGCTGCGCAGATCAGCGACACGCCTCGGGCACGTCGTTCACGGAAGCCCTCTCTACACAGGATATCCGGCGATGGACCAAGAATCTCCCACACACGCTCCACGCCGGCTACCACGAGGCTGAGGAGTACACCTTCATACGCACGGGCCGCAAGCCCGTCCGGCTCCGGGTCGCCGTGGGAGTGATGAAAGAGAGAAGCGGGAGTCCTCGCTACCTCCTCATCACCGTGCGGACCAGCAACGGGTCGCGCCGTCGCGCGGCAGGCCAGAACGGGGGGCGCCGCGAGCAGTCTGCCCTCCTGGGGCAGGTTCACCAGCGGATCGACAGGAACCTCTCCCTGGTGTCCAGCGTGCTCCACATCCACTCACGTCGTGTCCATGAACCGGCGACACGGCACCTCCTGAGGGGGTGCTGGAGCAGAATGGAAGCCCTCTCCCTCGCTCAGCGGCTGCTGTCGAACGAAGAGCATCCCGGATTCCTGGATCTCCGGAAGTACGTGGAATTTCTCGGCACGGCGCTCTTCGAGTCTCACGTGGTGAGCCCCGATGGAATCGACCTCATCCTCCACATCGACGGGATTCACCTGGCTGCCGACGAGGCATTGCCATCCTGCCTCATCCTCCATGAACTGATCGCCAACTCTCTGCAACACGCCTTCACCGGCCGAGCATCGGGTGCCGTTACCGTCTCTGCTCACCGGAACAACGGCAGTTCCGTGGCAATTTCGGTCAGCGACAACGGCGTGGGGATGCCCTCGGCTAGAAAACCGGAATCAAGCGGGAAGATCGGGTTCGAGCTGGCGCGCATGCTGACAGAGCAACTCCACGGCACCCTCGAGAGAATCGATGGAAAGGGATCATCCTTTACGCTTACCTTTCCGGTGTAGCGTGGCGGCTCCTGTTTTCCCCGGCATTTGTAAGATAGAGTTCCTATCTTTAAATTTCGTTGTCATCCTTTTATCCCCCAGACACCATTTTCAAACAGACAGAGGGAGAGCCCGGCGATGAGCGAAACGGCTCTGGACAGGTTTGTCCGGTATGCGAAGATCGACACACAGTCACAGGAAGAATCTGAGACCTATCCCAGCACACAGAAGCAGTTTGACCTCCTCAACCTGCTCCTCGAGGAGCTGAAGGGTCTCGGCGTACAGAACGTCTCCATCGATGAACACGGGTGCGTCATGGGCACCATCCCCGGGAACGTTCCGAAGAACCACAGGGCATTCGGCAAGGTTCCGGCCGTGGGTTTTGTCGCACACGTGGACACGTCACCATCGGCCAGCGGGAAAGATGTACAACCGCAGATCATTCAGAACTACCAGGGAGGGGACATTGTCCTCCCGGGCGATCCCTCGGTGGTCATCTCGGAAGCCGAGAACCCTGAACTCAAGGCAAATATCGGAAAGACCATCGTCACATCGGACGGCACGACCTTGCTCGGCGCTGACGACAAAGCCGGCGTAGCGATCATCATGACCGCCGCGCAGAAGCTCCTCGCCAACCCTTCCCTCCTTCACGGGGACATCAAGATTGCGTTCACCCCCGACGAGGAGGTGGGCGCCGGAACGAAGTACTTCGACATCAAGAAGTTCGGTGCCGCGTACGCATACACCGTTGACGGTGACACGCCCGGTGAACTCAACAAGGAGACCTTCAGTGCCAATCTGGCGGTCATCACCGTTCGGGGACGCAACATCCATCCCGGGAGCGCCAAAGGCATCATGGTGAACTCCATACGTGCAATCGCAGACATCGTTGCACGCATGCCGAAGGAGATTGCCCCGGAAACGACAGAGGGATACGAACCATACATACATCCCCACGCACTCGAGGGTTCCGAGGCGGTGTCGACACTCAAGATCCTCCTGCGTGATTTTCACACACCCGGTCTGGAGACCCTGAAGGGAAAGCTGGAGGAGATCATCGCCGAGGTCCGGCCCTTACACCCGAAGGCAGCAATTGAGCTGAAGACCATCGAGCAGTACAAGAACATGAAGGACTATATTGGTGACGATTCGCGCGTCCTCGACTGCCTCGCGGAGGCCACGCGCCGAGCAGGACTGGAGCCAAAATGGGTTCCGATACGTGGCGGAACCGATGGATCGCGGCTGACGGAAAAAGGTTTGCCCACGCCAAACATCTTCACGGGAGGCGCGAACTACCACGGAACGACCGAGTGGCTCTCGGTCTGGGGAATGGAAAAATCGGTAGACACCGTTGTCCACCTGGCTCAACTCTGGGTTGAAAAATCCTGAACTAAAGGAACACTCGCACATGGATGAACATCAGGTCACAAAGAGCGGGCTTCCCGAAAACGCCTACAGAGAACTGGAGGAGGGACAGGAGTACCTCCCGATCATGGATCCCCAGTCCAGACCGCCGGAGGTGACCCCGTGGTCGGTCGTCTGGGGGCTCCTGATGGCGGTCATCTTCTCGGCAGCCGCAGCCTATTCAGGTCTCAAAATCGGCCAGGTGTTCGAGGCCGCCATCCCTATCGCCATCCTCGCAGTGGGGCTCTCGGCCGCCTTCAGGATCAAGAATGCCCTCGGCCAGAACGTCATCATCCAGTCCATTGGGGCAAGCTCGGGTGTCATCGTGGCCGGGGCAATCTTCACCATTCCGGCTCTCTACATCCTTGACCTCCCTGCCACATTCTATCAGGTGTTCCTTGCTTCAATGCTCGGAGGCTTTCTCGGTATCCTCTTCCTCATTCCCTTCCGGAAGTATTTCGTAAAGGAGATGCATGGGAAGTTCCCCTTCCCGGAAGCAACAGCAACAACGGAGATTCTTGTGGCCGGGGAGAAGGGCGGCGGGCAGGCTATCGTCCTGGTCGTGAGCGGACTTATCGGCGGGGGATTCGACTTCCTCTTCAGCGCCTTCGGGCTCTGGGCCGAAGTCGTCACCTCCAGAATGTTCCACCTCGGGGCGGTGGTTGCCGACAGGTTGAAGATGGTGGCGAAATTCAATGTCTCCGCGATGATTTTCGGACTGGGATATATCGTGGGTCTGAAATACGCTGCTATCATCGCGGCCGGTTCATTTCTCTCCTGGTTCGTTCTCGTCCCGCTCTTCTACGAGGTCGGACAATCCCTTGTCGTTCCCCTGGGAGGGACAGCCGACAAGTTGATCGCCGACATGACGGCTGAGGAGATCTTCAGCAACTATGTCCGTCAGATTGGCATTGGGGGAATAGCAATGGCCGGCATCATCGGCATCCTCCGATCCTCGAAGATCATTGTTGGCGCGGTCTCCCTTGCCTACCGGGAGATATTCCGGCGCAGGGGGGACGGCGAAGAATCCCCCCTCCGGACACAGACGGACATCCGGATGCTCTTTGTCATACAGGGGGTCATTCTCACTGCACTCCTCATCTTCGTCTTCTTCGCAGGTGGGGTCGTGTTTAACATCACGCATGCGCTCGTCGGTCTCCTCATCGTTCTCGTTATCGCGTTCCTCTTCACCACCGTCGCTGCAAACGCGATCGCCATCGTCGGGACCAATCCCGTGTCCGGCATGACCCTGATGACGTTGATTCTCTCCTCCTTCATACTTGTTCAGGTCGGTCTCTCCGGGACTTCGGGAATGATAAGCGCACTCATTATCGGAGGCGTGGTATGTACGGCGCTGGCCGTGGCCGGGGGATTCATCACAGATCTGAAAATTGGATACTGGCTCGGGTCCACGCCGAAGAAGCAGGAGACATGGAAGTTCCTCGGTGTCATTGTCTCGGCGGCAACGGTGGGATTCGTCATACTCATCCTGAACGAAACCTACGGATTCAAAGGAGAGGGGGCCCTGGCAGCACCCCAGGCGAACGCCATGGCGGCGGTCATCGAACCGCTCATGGCAGACGTGCCGGCTCCCTGGGTGCTCTACTTGGTTGGTGCGGTGGTCGCACTGCTCATGCTTATGATCGGCGTCTCCCCCCTCGCATTTGCACTCGGGATGTACCTCCCGCAAGAACTGAACACACCCCTGCTGCTCGGAGGGATCGTCTCGTGGTGGGTCACGACACGGTCAAAGGACGAGAAGCTCAACAGCGCACGCTTCTCGCGTGGAACCCTGATTGCATCCGGGTTCATTGCCGGAGGTTCTCTCTTTGGTGTGATTAATGCATTCCTCCGGTTTGGGGGAGCGAACTGGTACAGCGCGGCACTCGCCGAGTCACACACAGGAGAGATCATCGGACTGGTCATGTTCGTCCTTCTCTTTGTCTACATGGTGTGGGATGCGATGAGGGCGAAACCGGAGTAGGGCGCTTCTGTAGGACGATGGACCGGAAGACAGTAGGCGGAAAAGGGCCACGGGATGCCGCGGCCCTTTTGCATGCACCAGGCGGATGGCTTGAAAAAGGCTCGAACTCAACGTAGATTAGTGGGCATATCGAATCGGGCAACCCTGAATGATCTGCCCCAGTTGTGGTTTTGATAACCCTCCGGGAATGAACTTCTGTGGTGGCTGTGCCACGCCGCTGAAGAACACCTGTTCCCGGTGCGGATTCAACAACCCTCCGACATTCAAATTCTGCGGCGAGTGCGGAAGCAAACTCGCCCGGGACAAGAGTACACCGGAAGTATCCATCACGGGTGCCCGCAGGATCTTCGGCGCGCCACAGACCGACAGGGGAGCCGGCTCCCGTAGAGACCCGCTCTCCTACACACCATCTCACCTTGTCGAACGAATCCTTCACGAGCAAGCGGCGATAGAGTCCCGGGCCCCCGTTGACGGTGAGCGGAAGACCATCACCGCACTGTTCGCCGATATCAAAGGCTCGATGGAACTGATCGAAGACCTCGATCCAGAAGAGGCACGATCGATGGTCGATCCTGTTCTCCACATCATGATGAACGCAGTCCACCGGTACGAGGGCTATGTCGCTCAGTCCCTGGGGGACGGGATCTTCGCTCTGTTCGGCGCTCCGATCGCACAGGAGGATCATCCGCACCGCGCTGTCTATGCCGCGTTGAGAATGCAGGAAGAGTCCCGCCGATACGCCGAACGACTCCGTCTCGAGAAGGGGGCGAACATTCAGATACGCGTTGGCATCAACACGGGAGAGGTGGTTGTCCGCTCCATTCGCAAGGATGACCTCCACACCGACTACGTTCCGATCGGACACTCCACGGGGCTCGCGGCGCGTGCGGAGGCTCTTGCAACACCCGGCTCTATCGTCGCGACCGAACATACGAGGAGGCTGATAGAGGGCTTCTTCCGGTTCACCTCTATGGGCAAAGCCCAGATCAAGGGCGTCAGCACCCCGATTGAGCTGTTTGAGATATCCGGAGTCGGGCCGCTGAAGACACGCCTCCAGGCAGCCGCCCGGCGCGGGCTCGCACAATTCGTGGGCCGCGCCGCCGAAATGCAGCAGCTGCGAAAGTCTCTTGATCTGGCCAAGAACGGCCATGGGCAGGTGGTCGCGGTGGTTGGGGAAGCGGGCCTCGGAAAGTCGAGGCTCTGCTACGAATTCAAACTCAAGGAGCAGACCGGGACCCTCCTTCTGGAAACCTTCTCCGTGTCGCACGGCAGAGCGCTCCCCTATCTTCCGATAGTCGATCTGCTCAAAGGGTACTTCGGGATCCAGCCGGGAGACGATGAACGCCAGAAGAGGGAGAAGATGATCGGCAAGGTGATTGCTCTGGATCGCACTCTGGAATCTGTCCTCCCGTATCTCTTCTTCTTTGTTGGTCTTCAGGATGAAGCGGGTCCACTCAAGGACGTCGATCCGGAGACCAGAAAACGGCGCACGTTTGATGCTGTCAAACGCCTGCTGGTGAGGGAGAGCGAGAACCAGCCGTTGATTGTCGTCTTTGAAGATCTTCACTGGCTCGACGAAGAGAGCCAGCAATTCCTTGATGAGCTCTGTGACATCATCCCGACGACGAACACCCTGCTCCTGGTCAACTATCGACCTCAGTACAGTCACTCCTGGGGGAGCAAATCCTACTACACACAGCTGAGACTTGACCCTCTTGGACCCCAGCACGCCGAAGAACTGCTCAGGAGCCTCTTCGGAGGCATTCAGGGTCCGGAGGAATTGCATGCTTTCATCCTCGAAAAGACCCAGGGGAACCCCTTCTTCATCGAGGAGATCGTACAGTCCCTCTTCGAGGACGGAATTCTCATTCGCACACCCATGATCTCGCTCACGCGGCCACTCGAGGATGTACAGATCCCGGCAACTGTTCAGGGGGTCCTCCTTGCCCGCATTGACCGCCTGGCCCCCGATGAGAAAGCCCTTCTGCAGACACTCTCCGTTCTTGGCAAGCAGTTCAGTCTTTCCCTCCTCAGGCGCGTGGTCAATCTGTCTGAGGATGAACTCGACCGTCTCCTCGACAAGTTGCAGGCAGCTGAATTCATTTTCGAACAGCCAGCGTTTCCCGATCCGGACTATGTCTTCAAGCACGCGCTCACACAGGAGGTCTCCTACAAATCCATGCTTGCGGAGCGGCGAAACATCCTCCATGAGGGGATGGCAAAGGCAATCGAGGAGCTCTACGCTGACCGTCTGGAGGAACAGTACAGCGATCTGGCTCGCCACTACACTCTGAGCGGCAACAGACTCAAGGCAATAGAGTACCTTCAACGGGCAGGCCATCAGAAACTCTATCAATCGGCCTATGCGCAGGGCCGAGAGCAACTGACACGGGCGCTCGAACTCCTCCACTCGCTCCCTGAGGCTGATCGAAATCCACACACCGAACTCCTGATCCGGATCGATCTCGGGTACGCTCTCATGGCGCTGCAGGGATATGGAGTGCCGGAGGTGAGGACAATGCTCGAGCAGGCCCGCGGCCTCGCAGGGATCGTGGGAGAAGAGTACCACGCTGCGCGTGCTCTAGCGGGCCTGTCCCTCCACCACCTCATTTCCGGGGATATCGGGATGGCACAGAAGATCAGTGACGAGCTGATGAAGGCGGCACGCGCGCAGAATCAAGACGATCTTCTCCGATCAGCCCATCTCTACTCCGGTCTCATCGCGCACTTCTTGATGAACCCGCGACAGGCCCGCAGCCATTTCGAGGATTTTCTCTCGCTCCACGGCTCCGGAACCCGCAAGATCGAATTCATACCCGGACAGGACCCGCTCTCCGCCGTCCTCGGGAATTACGGGGTCGTGCTCTGGATTCTCGGGTATCCCGACCAGGCAAAGCGGAAATGCGAGGAAGCCCTTGCACGGGCTCAGGAACTGTCGCAGCCGTTCTCCCTGGCACTCGCCCTGAGTCACGCAGCTCAGTTGAACTCGTTCCTCGGCAACTTCCGAGAGGCAGGAAATCAAGTATCAGCCCTTGTGGAGATCTCCACGAAACACAACTTCCGTTTCTGGGCAGTCATGGGCGACTACATGAAAGGAATGATGAAGGCCGGAGAGGGTGACAGGCAGGAGGGACTGAAAGACATAGAACGAGCATACGAAGGATTCCGCTCAACTGGCTCAGGTGTTGGCAAATGGGGAGCAGACATGTTCCAGGCAAGGGCCTATGCAAGGCTGGGAGAGTTCGACAGAGCACTGGAACTGGTGGAGGACTCGGATTCTGGCGCTCGGGAGGCGGGAGTGGAAGATCTCTATCCTGAACTTGTCCGAATGAAAGGAGAGGTCTTCCAGATTGTCTGCAGGGACGATCCTAAGCGGGCAGAGGAGTGCTACCGCGCCGCAATGGAGATCGCGCGCAGGGCAGGCGCACGATCCTATGAACTCAAGGCAGCCATCGACCTGGCAAAGATGAAGAAGGAGCGGGGAGACAGAACGGGAGCGCGCGAAGCCCTCGAACAGGCCTACTCTTGGTTCAATGAGGGGTTTGACACTCATGACCTGAAGAAGGCGCGTGCCATCCTCGAGGAGCTTTCGTAGCGGGACCGCACACTCAACTCCACCACACACAATCCGACGATGTCCTATGCACGCTCATTCAAATAGCATTGCCGTGTCCACGCAAGGATTCTGTGACATCCACGACATCACCCGTGACGTACAGAACGAGCTGAAACGATCCAGAATACGGGAAGGGCTCGCAACGGTGATTGTCCCGGGATCAACCGCAGGGATCACCACCATAGAGTTTGAATCAGGAGCCGTCGCGGATCTGAAAAAAGCCATTGAACGGCTGGCCCCCGAGAATATCCACTACGACCACGACGCACGATGGGGCGATGGCAATGGCTTTGCGCATGTTCGGGCGGCTCTCCTGGGGCCATCCCTCACTATCCCTGTCGCAGAAGGCCAACTCAGGCTGGGCACGTGGCAGCAGATAGTAGTGGTGGATTTCGACAACCGGCCAAGGCGCAGGGAGGTCGTGATTCATCTGCTGGGAGAGTAGTCTCTGCAGTGTTGACCTTCGCCACCATTTTGCCGATATTGTTTGTTCGATATCCGGAGGCCCAACAGGTATGATCAGGAAGTTTGCCATATTTCTGGCAGTGGTTGGGGGCAGTCTTCTACTCTGGATGGTTTTTGGAATCTGGACAGGAATTTATGCGGTCTACAGTATCCCACCCATGACGGCCGATCATCCGGACGGTGCCACATTCCTCATCTCCAGGGACCCCGGGGAGCCGATGTTCTACTCGCCTGATACACCCCCGCCAAAGCAGAAAGAGCCCTCGGGCAAAGAGAAGCGCGGCATTGGGTTCGGGGCTGCCCCAAAGGCGAGAAGACCCGTTGCCGACAGGATCATTCTGGAGCTTCCGTACATAGAATGGGCTTACGAAAAATCGCTCGACGCATTGGAGCCCGACTGAGCCCGCTGTGGAACTTTTTCCTCTGCCTAGGCGTTCTAGGTAGGTATTGTCCTCGTGGAGCGTAACGATGCCTCCTGTGAAAGAGCGCGATCTCTCCGGTCTGAGAATATCGCGTGAAAAGAAAGAAGACACGAACGAGAAGCCCTTTCCCTGGAAGGTCGTCTTCGGGGTTATTCTCTTCGTTGCCGTCGTGGTCGTAGCTCTCCTGGTACTGCGCGGGCTCGAGGGTGAACGCGAATATGAGCTGGCAACCGCGACCCTTACATACCCTTCTCAGGCGAGCAGTGTCCTCACAGCCAACGGTTACGTCGTCGCGCAGGTCAAAGCGGCGGTGGCATCAAAAGGAACAGGTCGGCTCGAGTATCTCGGCGTCGAGGAAGGCGACAAAGTCACCCAGGACCAGATCATAGCCCGTATCGAGGACGATGACATCAAAGCCGGCCTAGCGCGTGCGAGAGCGGAGCTCGAAGTGGCCCGTGCCGATCTCAAAGACGCGAAGCGTACTCTGGAGCGTCAGCAACGGCTCTTCGAATCAAACCTCATCTCCCAGGCCGAACTGGATGCCGCCCAGGCGCGTTACGAGCGGGTCCGGGCGTCAATTGCATCGGCCGAAGCGGCCGTTCTGGAGGCCGAGGTAGCCCTTGAGAACACTCGCATTCGGGCCCCGTTTGACGGAACGGTCTTGACGAAACACGCCGACATCGGTGAAATCGTCGCCCCGTTTGCTGCGTCGGTCAGTTCCCGTGGCTCGGTTGTGACGATCGCTGACATGTCTTCGCTTCAAGTCGAGGCTGATGTTTCGGAATCCAACATCATGCGCGTCAGCCTCGGTCAAATGTGTGAGATTGTCCTGGACGCGTATCCGGACACGAGGTACACGGGAAGTGTCCACAAGATCGTGCCCACCGCCGACAGAGCAAAGGCAACTGTCATGACAAAAGTCAAATTTCTGGAGATCGATGAGCGCGTCCTCCCGGAGATGAGCGCCAAGGTTACATTCCTTTCCGGCGATGGGAACGACAATCTCGCCGGGGCACCCCCCGTCTTGACCATACCGGCAAGTGCGGTCCTCACGCGAAATGGCACGCAGATGGCGTTCGTCGCCCGCGACGGGATCCTCACGGCCACAACGGTTCAGACAGGTGACCGTCTCGGTGACCGCATCGCCATTCGGGAGGGACTCACACAAGGTGATCAGGTAGTGGCCCATCCCGACCCGTCTCTCGAAACCGGATCGAAGATCGGTTCACCCTCCCGATAATCCCATACGGATCAGCAGCCCGGAGATGCTCCAATGATGATTGAAGTCGAGAATGTGTCAAAGGCGTACCACCGTGATAGCATTGAGATCCCGGTCCTGAATAACATCTCCATCTCCGTTCCCGAAGGAGAGTTTCTTGCGCTGATGGGACCATCGGGGTCGGGCAAAACGACCCTCCTCAATCTCATCGCCGGCATCGACCGGCCCGATAACGGGAGCATTGTCATCAATGGTACAGACATCAGCCGCCTCAACGAATCCCAGATGGCACGCTGGCGTGCCGACAACGTGGGATTCGTCTTTCAGTTCTACAATCTTCTCCCGGTCCTGACGGCTTTTGAAAATGTCGAGCTCCCTCTTCTCCTTACCAGACTCTCGAAGAAGGAACGAAGGCACCATGTCGAATCCGCACTTGACCTCGTGGGGCTGGGCGACAGAATGGGCCACACGCCAAAGCAGCTCTCCGGAGGGCAGGAGCAGCGTGTCGCCATCGCTCGCGCGATAGTAACGGACCCCACGGTGATCGTCGCTGATGAGCCAACCGGAGACCTCGACAAGGTCTCCGCGGAAGAGATCATGACCCTGCTGGAGAGGTTGAACACGGAATACAGAAAGACCATTGTCATGGTGACGCATGACCCCAGAGCAGCCGAGAAGGCGCACAAGTTCATGCATCTAGACAAAGGCGAGCTGTCCTAGGGAGATCGAACCATGTTCGTGCTGCGACTCGTTCTCAAGAACGCTCTCCGACACAAGCTGAGGACGTCCCTCACGATCCTGGGCATCGGGATCGCTGTGATGTCCTTTGGATTCATCCGGACCATCGTGACCGCCTGGTCGGCGGGGGTCGAAGCTTCGGCAGCCACCAGGATGATCACGCGTCATGCGGTCTCGTTCATCTTTCCCTTGCCTCTCGCCTATCGGGACAAGATCGCGCGGATACCGGGAGTCGACCAGGTGTCCTATGCCAACTGGTTCGGCGGAAACTACAAAGACCCCAACGACTGGAAGAACTTCTTCCCCCGCCTGGCAGTTGACGACGAAACCTACTTCGATCTCTATCCGGAATTCCTCCTTTCGACCGAAGATGTCGAAGCCTTCAAGAAGGAACGTAATGCGTGCATCATCGGTGCAAAACTCGCGCGCGAGCATGGGCTGAAGCGAGGAGATCTCATCCCCATAGACGGAGATATCTATCCCGGTGAGTGGGAATTTGTCGTGCGCGGGGTATACAGGGGGAAGGACGCAACTGTGGACGAAACCCAAATGTTCTTCCACTGGCAGTACCTGGACGAACGGGTCGGACAGACCCAGCCCATGCGGGTGGGCAACGTTGGATGGTACATTCTCAATGTCAAGAATCCGGACGAGATGGCTCGTGTTGCCCAAGAGGTCGACGCATTCTTCCTCAACTCCCGCGCCGCCACCAAAACCGAGACCGAGAAGGAGTTTCAGCAGAGTTTCGTCTCCCAATCCAGCGCCATCATCTCCTCGCTGGAGATCATTTCCATCATTATCGTCGGTATCATCCTTCTCGTCCTTGCAAATACGATCGTCATGGCGGCCCGGGAGCGAACCAGGGAACACGCCGTCCTGAAGACGCTGGGATTTCGGCCGTTTCACGTCATCGGACTGATCGGAGGTGAATCAATGCTGATCGCTATCGTGGGAGGTGCGCTGGGTCTTGCGCTCACCTTCCCCGTCGTGGGAGGATTCGCAGAATCATTTCCGACATTCTTCCCTGTCGTGGAGCTTCAGATCATGACCATCCTGCTCGCTGTTGCCGTGGCCGTTTTCGCCGGGGTTGCGGCAGCACTCTTTCCCACTATCCGTACTCTACGAAGCAGGATCGCAGACGGACTGAGAGCAGTAGCATAGGTGAGCGATGAACATTCCTCTCTTCTACTCCTTGCGTAGCATCTGGCAGCGGCGGATGACCACCATCCTGACTCTGGGCGGCATCACTCTGGTGGTTTTCGTTTTCGCGGCAGTGCTGATGCTTGCGAACGGCCTTGAAGAGACTCTTGTGGAGACCGGATCCGACGCCAACGTCATAGTGCTCCGGCGATCCGCCACCACTGAACTGGTGAGCCAGATCACCCGGAATTCAGCCAACATCATCAAAACCCACCCGGAAGTCAAGCAGCTCCCGGACGGGAAACCCCTCGCATCGACGGAGCTCAACGTCATCATTAACCTCAACAAGAAGGGCTCGAACGACATGGGGAACGTCTCGGTGCGGGGAATTTCTCCGGAGGGTCTCCTACTCCGACCGCACCTGATACTGACGAGCGGCCGGATGTTCACCTTCGGGACAAACGAAATCATCGTCGGAAAGAGCCTCGCTGAGAAGTTCCAGGGCGTGGAGCTCAGGAAGCAATTGAAGTTCGGAGATGGACAGTGGACGGTTGTTGGTTTCTTTGATGCTCGGGGGACCGCATTCGAATCCGAAATCTGGGGCGACGTCGAGCAGCTCATGCCGGCATTCGGCAGGCCGGTATTCTCCGTGGTGCTCTTCCAGCTGAGAGACCCTGCTGATTTCACGTCAGTGAAGGAAAGGATTGAATCCGATCCCCGGACGCAGTCCTCCATTGCCAAGCGAGAGATCGACTACTACCGTGAGTCATCTCAGACGATGTCCATGTTCATCAAGATTCTGGGACTTGTCGTCACCATCATCTTCAGCATTGGGGCAACCATCGGCGCAATGATAACAATGTACGCTGCAGTGGCAAATCGGACCGTCGAGATCGGCACGCTCCGGGCACTCGGCTTTCGCCGGAGGAGTATTCTGGGGGCGTTTCTCTTTGAGTCCATTGTGCTTGCCCTTATCGGGGGCGCTGCAGGAGTCGCCCTCGCCTCCCTCACCTCCTTGATCAGAATCTCCACCATCAACTTCAGCACCTTCTCGGAGCTCGCATTCGGATTCGTTCTCTCTCCCGGGATTGTTCTTGCTTCTCTCATCTTTGCCGTCATCATGGGAATTCTGGGCGGTTTCCTGCCGGCAGCCCGTGCAGCCAGGATGCAGATTGTCTCAGCACTGAGAGCCTCATAGTACTCCAAACGCGAGTCCTCCCCCGACGAGCACGAGCAGGAGAGAGACGGTCATCTGGACGGATCGCATCGTTACTTTCCCCAGCACTCTGCTTCCGACAAACGATCCAAGGAACGCACATCCGACTGCAGCGAGAAGCAGAGGGACATGCTCACCAAGGCCGGATGCGGAAAACCGCTGGGCGTAGACACCTAGCCGGGTGATGGCAACGAGACACGCAACAACAACCCCCGTTGCTATGAAGGCCTCCTTCGACAGACCGGCGCGGATGAGGAAGGCACTCCTTTAACGCCCCCTGATGACCCGACAGTCCCCCGAAGAAACCACTCAGCATACCGCCTATCACCAGATGCTTTCCGGAGACTCGGGCACGACCCGGCCCGGGGGGCGCTTCAAGAAGTGCGAACACCGCGATGAGGATCCCCATAAGGAAATTTACCGGAAGGACCTGGTGCGGCGAGCCAATCAGCTCGTAGGTCCAGATCGCGGGGAGATCGGCAGCACGTAACAGCGGGGCCGCACCGAGGAATGACGCTCCTATGGCGGGGATGCCAAACCGGATGACCACA